>Ga0134126_10000047_pt1 | contig 153836 bp, 228 predicted proteins | sample KB31752_FD_96881 | JGI IMG/M metagenome (GOLD analysis project Ga0134126, IMG submission 96881) | Terrestrial soil microbial communities with excess Nitrogen fertilizer from Kellogg Biological Station, Michigan, USA - KB3-175-2 | ecosystem: Environmental > Terrestrial > Soil > Unclassified ... | reverse complement strand
GATCCTGGTTCAGGAGCGACATTTCAAATTGGTTCATTGTCTAATACTTTCAATGTAACATGCAGTAATGATTTCATTTATCCTTACACCAACACTGTCTTGCATGCAACATCATATGGCTTTTTTTAGGACCCTTCTGCCAATATCAGCACACCCCTAGAAGTAGCACTTAACATAAAGACTATTGAAGTCGGCACCATAGAGCTTTTAACTTCAGTCAACCCTGGTGCTGGATACACTTCACAGATAACCGCCACAGTAAATAATCCAGTGATTGCTTCCTTGCATTTGCTAGATCTGAATGGTGTTCTGGATGGAACAGATGCTAACATTGTTGGTTTCGCTGCATTTGGTTCTGGAGCCATTGCCAATGTTGTTGTGAAACAGTCTGGAATAGGATTTGTGTCTAGAGAACATCTTGGATTATTCAGCGCAAACAACAAGGGTATATTTGCAAATGGTATTGCACAGATTGTTGGAGTTGGCTATGGATATGGTAAGTGGAAGAACACCCAGGGTTTTCTAGACTATGATAAATATCTGCAGGATTCATATTATTATCAGAATTATAGTTACGAGATTCAATCTTCATTATCACCAGATCAATATGCTAGCATTGTTAAGAATGGTTGGCATGTAGCAGGAACGCAGATGTTTGGTAGAATGGTACAACGCCAATCATCATCATTTGGATGGCAGTCCAGCATACAGGTTTCATAACATGGCACAGAATGTAATTCTCTCAGGATTCTCCCAAATTTTTAATACTGATGTGCTTGCTTCTATGCAGGGACCCATTTCCATTGTTCAGATTGAAAATGGTGGCACTGCTTATTCTAATGGCACCAATATTGTTTTCACCCGTGATCCTAATGATCCAGTGTTAACACCTGATGCAATTGCCACTGTGATGACTGATCCCAATGGTGTGATAACAGAAGCGAATGTTACCACCAGCGGATTGTATAGCATAGCACCTTCTCTTTCTGTTGCTGGTAACACTGGTACAGGTGCTAATCTTGTTTCTATTATTGATGCTGACTCTTACTATATGTTTGTTGGACGTTCTGAACCTTTCGTGAATGATCCAACTCCAGACGCTGTAAACACGTCTGTTAATGGCACATTCTATGTTCCTTATCAACAGATGATGATGGGTGAGAAACTTGGTCCGAATACTTTTATGATGATGGTTCCTCTGAATAGATGGACCAGCAATACCGTCTATGCAAAGTATGATGACCAAGATCCTGATTTGTCTAATGAATCATTTTTTGTCGTGAATAGCTCTGGTGTTGTCTACAAATGTTTGAATAACGCGCAAGGAATGCCTAGCACAGTGCAACCTACTGTTAATTCATCAGAAGCATTCCCACCTGTGTTGTCAGATGGTTACCAATGGATGTATCTGTACACATTGCCACCAACACAACCTTATTCAACAACCTCAATGATTCCTGTGTATCAGGAAGCCAATACTTCTAACAATGCTGTGGATGGAGCCATATACAGTGTAGATGTCGCAAGCTCTGGTTCAAATTATCCCACATCTAGTGGTGTGATTGTTTCAACAGGAGCGAATGGAGCAGGAAGCATTTACCTGTCTGCCCAACCTAGTCCTTATGTAAACTATTATCAAGGATGCTATCTAACAGTTTGGGGAGCAGGCGGCATAGTAAATAATTTCTCTATCCTGAGTTCTGTATCTGCTGGTCCATATCAACAAATCACAGTAGCTGGCTCATTTACTGCAAACCAAATCAATGCTGGTTATCAGTATCAGATAGGACCTGCTGTGCAGGTTCTTGGAGATGGAACAGATTTCAGTGCATATGCAACAGTTGCTAACACCAATGGTGGTGTTTCTGATGTGATTATTTTGAATCCTGGTTCCGGATACCATTTTGCGACTGCTTTAATTAAGACTCCAAGTGTGTTTGGTGCCAACGCTTCCTTGAGAGCGATTATCAGTCCTGCTGGCGGACATGGTTCTAATGTTGCGTCAGAATTGTTCGCTAACACCATCGGCATAACAGCTATTTTATCCAATACTGACTCTAATTTCGGTTTGGGTGAAGCTAATGTCAATTTTACTTACAGGTCTGCTGGTATATTAAAAAATCCTACTTTCTATCAGAACAACAATCCTTACACACACATTTCATTCAATCAACGTGTGTCCATGAAATTTGTTTCTGACGGTGGTGTTTTCTTCCAGACTGGTGAGATACTTCAAGGATCAGCTGAAAACGGAATTGTAGTTGTAGCAGCTGCTAATGCTTCAGCTCTGACTGTTGATGTAACAGGTTGGGAAGGAAACATTCAAGTCGGTGAAGTATTGACTGGTTTGTCTTCGGGCGCGAAACTGACACTAAATACCATAACAGGAGCGCCAAGTCTTGAACCCTACAGTGGTGAAATAATCTACCTTAGCAATTTTACACCTGTCTTACACAATCCGGTTTCTCCTTCAGATACCATTCATGTTTTCTTGAGTCCATAAAATGCCATCTAATTTTGACCCAACAATTTCCAATCTATTAGCAGCAGCGCCTTTCTTTGCTGACTTTGATGCGACCAAGAATTATTACCAGATTTTGTTCCGTCCTGGAGTTGCTGTTCAAACCCGTGAAGTTAATAATCTACAGCAACAAATTCAAAATCAGATCAGCGAGTTTGCTTCTACAGTATATAAGAATGGCAGTGTGGTTGAAGGGTGCTCAATTGAATATATCCCTAACCTTGAGTGGGTTGCTCTAGCTGACCATTTTGTAAACAATTCTTCATTGGCGCAGAATGATCCTCTGCTAACAGGCGCTGTAGTTGTTGGTAACACTTCTGGTGTTCAAGCTTATTTGGTTTCAACACAGGCAGGTTTCGCTTCACAAAATCCTGGTAAATTCTTTGTTCGTTACACGGCTCCTGGTTCAACAGGTAACACCAAATTTATTCCTGGTGAATATCTTAATGTTTACAGTTCTAACACTTCTTATGTCGAAGACATCGTTTTAACATGTAACTCATCTGTGACTGGATTCATTGGTTCTATTGGTTCTGTTGTACAATGCGTTCAGACTGGCAACACAGCGAATGTTCTAGCAACAGGTGTGATTGTAGCTGTAAATACTGCTGCACAGACTATCGTTGTAAATAATATTCAGGACTTCTTCGAGACTGGACAATCTTTGATATTGCTGAACACTCCTGCAACCAACACAGGCATCAACAGCTTTGTATATGATACTGGTGCATTGATTGGGTCAATCAACATGTTGTGCTCTGGTTCTGATCCTTATATTTCAGCTCCAGCGAATGGTGTTCTTACAACTAATGCAGCTTTTACCAATACAGACGCAAGTGGTTATTCATATGGCGCTTATATTTCTGAAGGTGTGGTCTATCAGTCTGGATTCTTTGTAAATGTTGATCCACAAACCATTGTTGTTAATCCTAATACAGCAACTCCAGCTAATTATTCATTAGGATTTGTAACATCAGCCTCTATCATCACTGAAGACATTGATCCATCATTGACTGATAATGCGCTTGGTTATCCAAATTATAATGCTCCTGGTGCATATCGCTTGAAGTTGACAGCCAATCTTGTTTCTGTAACGACTTCTTCGCTTTCATCTAACAGCACTTTCTTTCCAATCGTGCAATTTTCTAACACTGGTGCGGTCTTTCAAAAGACTGATCCACAATACAGCACATTGGGTGATGCGCTTGCTGAGCGCACTTATGAGGAAGCAGGCCACTTCATTATACAGCCATTCTTGGTGTCTTCAAATACCAATCCTGCTGATGCAAACAGTGTTCTTTTGACAGTGCAGCCAGGATTGGCGTATGTAGAAGGTGAACGCATTCAGATGCTGTCAAGTTTGGATGTTGTAGAACGTCGTGGTACAGATACAACTTCTTCTAACAGCATAGTGGTAACAACTTCCTATGGTAACTATCTAACAGTTGATGAATTAGTTGGTTACTTCCCAAGAGACACTGAAATTCTATTGTATGACACTGCTCAACATGCCGTGTCAACAGGAAAGAACTCTTTAACTGCACCAACAGGTAATCAGATTGGCACTGCTATTCTAAGGGAATTGTTGCCTGTCCAGTCTCTTCAAGGACAACCAAACAGTATTTCTAATGCTTATCTGTTTGATATATCCATGTCATCTAACACTGGATTCCCTGCTGTTAAGAGTCTAGTTTATACATCATCAGGCAATAACGCATTTGCTGATATTTCAACTGTAAATGCAACTCTAGTTGATTCTGCTTACACACCATTGGTTTTTTCATTGGGATCAAGTGCAACCAAGAGTTTGGTAAATGCAAATGGTGCTTCTGACACCAATTATTATTTCATGGCTTCTGTTCCTACCTCAATGGATACAACAGGTAAAGTTGCCTTCTCTGTACCTGTTTCTGGAGAACAACTAGGATTTGGCGTGGGTTCAGCAACACAAGCGGAACTACAATATATTACTCTAACTGTTGTGTCTAATACAGCAAGCGCTGTCATTGCAAACAATGCTGTAACTTCTGCCAATGGTTTGATAACATGTTCGTCCCCAGCTATTGGCAACTCTGTGTTCTATCCTGGGGATGTGGTGGGAACCAACAGTGGTTCGTGGTTAGTGCAATCTGTAGTCAACTCTACTGCTCTTCAAACCACTTGCACTGTTGCAAATGCTTCAGCTAAGATCTGGCGTATTGAACAACAAGGAAGAACAATTCCTCTTGATGGCGCGACTCGTACAGTCACGTTCAGCAATACCACGGCAGGCTTTGCAAATGTAGGACTGAATTACACTGGCACAGCTAACGTTGTAATGGAGTTCTATGCTTTGCGTGCAGGTGCTACACAGACAGCAAAACAAATCAATCGCTCCACCACTGTATTAATTCAGCCAGCCAACACAGGTTTGGACATTGGTCCTTGGTGTCTCGGATTGCCAGATATTTTGAATGTCACAGCAGTATACGCGATTACCAACTCTTCACCTGATCTTTCCATTAACCATATCAATGATTTTATTGTTGATAATGGAGAACGTGATGGATATTATGAATTGGGTTCCTTGAGTCTATCTCCAACTGCGAATGTAGCTGCTTATGCCAACCAGTTGATGGTTGTGATGGTTGATCATTTCACTCCTAACAACACAACAGGGTCTGGCTTCTTCAGCATTGATAGTTATCCTGTGGATGACACGGTTTCAGCCAATACACTTGCGTCGATCAAGACTGCAGAAATTCCCACCTTCTTCTCAATTTCACAACAGACTTCCTACAATTTGAGAGATTGTGTTGATTTCCGTCCTTACAAGACAGCAACAGCTAACATTGGTAACTCTCTGTCAAATGCCACTTTGAATCCTACTGACTCTAACACGTTTGATGCCAGAACAACAGGACAAACTCCTTTCCCATCTGGAAACTTCATTTGTAACGCAACACATTATGTAGGACGAAAGGACTTGTTGTTGTTAAGTTCTTCAGGTTCATTTAATATTGCTGAAGGTGTGCCATCCTTGAATCCACGTCTATCTACTTATGACGCGAATACAAATTTGGCCATTGCTAGCATCACAGTACCACCATATCCTTCTTTGCCTTCTAATGAACAACAGGAGTTTCCAAATGCTCCTGCAACTTATGATATGGCGGTATCTTTACAGAGCCATCGTCGTTATACGATGAATGATATTTCTTCATTAGACCAGCGTATATCACAGCTTGAATACTATGTAACATTGAATACCCTCGAGAATGCTGCAGCTTCAACCAGCACAATCAATGGTAATGGTCAAGAACAATTCAAGAATGGTATTTTCGTTGATCCAATGTCCAGCCATGCTTTTGGTAGGACTGATCTTCCACAATATCAGATTGCTATCGACGCTCAGAACAGTTATGCACGTCCATTGATTTATCCTTGGTTCGTTGAGTTGCAATACAGTGGTGCAGACTCTCAAAACATTCAACAGACTGGCGACTCATTGTCAATTGCTTATAATTCTGTTCCACATATTACCCAAGGTTATGCAACAGATGAAAGATTCTTGTCTGGTATGCCACCAACCTTCGCTGGTAGTATGCGTGTGTATCCTGATTTCTGGTCTGAAGTAGAAGCATTTGCACCAGCAGCATCTATATCTTCTGATGGATCACCAGCAACAATGGCGTTGGCTGAGATGGCAGGTCCACCATTAACAATGACCTTTGGTTGGTGGAGACAATCTGTTCAGACTTCATTGGCTGCTGCTTCCAACAGCGAATCCAATTCATTGCGCAGTGCTACAATTCTAAGTGGTAATGAAAACAATCCAAACAGTTATTCTTTGAATGATGCCACTTATATCAATGTCTCTGTACAGTCTTATATTTCAACCAGACAATTGGCCATTGTCACGAGTGGTTTGAAACCATATACACAATACAATATATACATTGACAGTGTTCTTGCAAACCAGTGGGCAGCTCCTGGTACATATAACGCTTCTGGTAACACATCTGATGATAGTCTAGTAACAAGATCAGGAACTTGGGGAAATGCTCTGCAATCCGATTCACGTGGTAACTTGTATGCCAAATTGAGCATACCAGCCAACTACTTCATGGGTGGTCAACATGTTGTAACTGTATTGGATTCATCAATTGATGCGGTTACAGACGCTCCTGTTTCTGGAGCGGCTGCTGTGTTTATTGCTGATGTAGTTTACAGAGTGCCACCACCAGCTCCTCCTCCATCATTACCACCACCAACAACTGTGCCTGTTAGAGCGAACACTGCTCCAACAGCAGCTTTCAAATTGACTTCTGGAACTGCGTCACTTACCACTGTAACCCCTACATTCCCAACATTGAATTTCATTGACACTTCAGCAGCTGGTAGCAATCCTATCAGCCAGTGGACTTGGAATTTTGGTGATGGTTCAACACAGGTCATTACAACTCCAGGACAATCTGTAAGTCATACATATTCTAACATGTTGACCAATACACAACAAGTTAACGTGACATTGACTACGAAAGACTCTTCTGGCTTGACTTCATCTACTGTTCAGTCTTATAAGTTGAGCAGATTGGTTCCTGCTCTCCCACCACCTTCTCCAAATGTGGTCCCTCAAATCACTGCTTATCTAGAAGTGACAGGAATGCCACCACCAGCTGGTAACGTGTGGAATTCACAATTGAGAGACATCGTATCTGATAATGTGACTTGCGCAGCCGGATTTGGTATTGTGTTCCAAGCAACGAGCTCTAACACAGTTCCTGGCGCATATTGGAATTGGGCTATCACACCAATTTCAGGTTCAAACACAATATTTAACAGCAAGTGGAATCCGCCAAGCAACAACCAATTCTGGGCTTTCTTGCAGAATGGCGCTTCAAACACCACTTCAACTTACAGAGTGACTGCTACATATGTTTCTGGTAACACATCACTGGCTAATGTAAGTATGCAGATGACAATGAATGCTATCACACAGATACAACCAACTCGACCAATGGGTGGTGGCGGTGGATGCGCTGATGTGCAATCCTACACTCCACTTGATAACAAACTAATTGGTGAATATGCTAAGGATGATTTGATTTCAGCGTGTAGGCATAAGGATCTAAATGTATTGTCTCGTCGCATCAGTCGCGCTTACCAAAGTTTGCAACCATGTTTCAGACTACATATGGCTTGTGGCGCCACAGTCGTGATTTCTTCATCTACTCCTCTCGAAGGACGTGATTTCGAGAGATTCCTACCAGAGAATTCATTAGGCAAACAATTGCCTGTAATGGATTCAAGACAAATAGGAAAGACCCCATATGTGTTCTGGGATACTATTATGAAAGTAGAACCTGTTCAAGAAAGAACAGTGAACAGAATTTCAATATCTGGCCAAGATTTGTGCTACTGGGCTGGTGAACAGAAAGACTTCTATGTTTCTGTTCATAACACGACTAATGGCAGAGTCACCATTAAGAAAGAGTAAAGAGAGATATAAATGGCCACACAGAATCAGACATCTGTAAACTACGCAAACGCTTCTATCGCGCAGACCTTTACGGTAACAACTCCAACAGGCATCTCTGGAATTTATGTTCGCGATATTGCGCTGTTCTTCAGCGCGGTTTCTTCTTCATTTGGTGTACAATTGCAATTGGTGAATCTCAGCAAAGGTTTACCAGATGTTTCGCAGCCGGTGTTGGGTGCTACGTGCACCCTTCCGGCAGGTTCAGTTGTTGCTTCTAACACAGGCACAGCCCAAACTGTGTTCTCATTCAACAGATTGGTATTTCTACAATCTAACACCACGTATGCTATGGTTGTAAAACCTTTGGGTGTTGCTCCTGATTATGAAATCTGGACCGCAGCAGCTGGAGATGTGGATATTAATTCAGGTTCTGTTGTAGCTTCAAACCCAGCAAGTGGTTCACTCTACTATGCTAAGAACTCAAACGTCTGGGCCGAGATCCCTAATGAGGACCTGAAGTACACTATCTACCGTGCACAATTTAACATTGCTAATACAGCATATGCGGGACTGGTCAAAGGAAATACAGAAATCTTTGTTCTAGCGAATACGAATTTCCTAAGTGGTCCTATTGACATTGTTGCAGGTGATGAAGTTTATGGTCTGACTGCAAATTCACAAGCCAATACCTTGATTTATGCTAAGATCAACAAATACGATCTTACCAATGGACTTCTGTATTGTTACAACAGCACAGGCAATTTCTCTAATGGCCAACTTATCCAGATCGTCCGTGCACCAGTTGAGAAGAGTTTGAATGGGGCATTTCTACAAGCCATTTCTACCATCAATAGTGTTTATGATATTCAAACAGATGGCCTGACTGCTAAAATTGGTAGCCCAACTGATAGTATGACAGGTGTTTCATATCAGTTCTTGGGTACTACCAAACCCAATGGAACCACTCCTGTCTTAGATTCAACCTGGAGAACGATCCCAATTCAGACTGAAGAACAATTTACAGACGCGACTCATTTTGCTTTGAGCAAGTCAAATGAAGTGGCTTCCTTGGGAAATGCGTCTTCAACACAATTGCGTGTGAACATGATTTCCAATTCTGATTATCTGTCTCCTATCATTGACACCAAAGAACATTCTTTGATAGTGTATAGCAACCAGATCAATTCCAACACTGCTGGAGAATCTGGAGACTTGGGTGCTGCTTTGACGAGATACATAAGCGAAACTGTTGTGCTGGCTGAAGGCATGGACGCTGAAACCATGAATATCTGGATTGATGCTTACAAACCTGCTGGTACAGAAGTTTATGTGTACTCTAAGATCTGGAATTCAGAAGATTCAACCTCTTTTGATTCAGAGCCTTGGACACAGATGGTTCAAATTTCTAATGTCGGCATCTATTCTGATCCAAAAGACACTGAAGATTATCGTGAATACCAATTCACTTTTGGTAATGCAGTGCCAACCATCGCAGGGACCGCATATCAACCAGTCGTAAATGGTGTTGTTCAAGCTGTTCAATATACAAACGGCAATGGAGTTTTTGTAAATTACAAAGCGTTCGCTATCAAGGTTATTTTAGCAGTTGATGGTACCAATACCAATATAGTGCCAACATTGAATGATATTAGAGCTCTAGCCCAACAGATGTAAGATATGATAGAACAGGTCATTTTTCGAGCAAAAGAATATCCAGATTTCACAGTTGATAGAAATCATGGTGTCTTACTGAACACTAATATTAGCAAGTTAGAAGCTTACAGGCGTGAACGTCAAAGATTGCAAGAATCCAAACTAAATAATAACAGAATTAACAAGTTAGAGCAAGACTTGACTGAGATCAAGCAACTCCTCAAGGATTTAATGAACCATGGCAATTAGCAGCAATACTTTGTGGACAGTGAATACAGCTTCAACCTTTTCTGGTTGGCTCAACAACACCAATTTGTCTGCTAACGCATTGAATAATGTGGCTTTAACTTCTGACACATCGCCTGCGAACGCGACTCAATTTTCAGGCAACAACTACGTTGCTACAATTGGAACCGTCACACATAATGGTGCGATTGTTGTTTACACATTAAATGCCAATACCATTACAACTTCATCTAATGCGTTGACTTTTCAGAGTACTGCTGTTGTATTGGATGCTGCGAGCTCTCTAACATCAAAAGGATCCATTGTTTCTAATGGAGCAGTTTCAGTTGGAAACAATGTAACAGTCACTGGATCAACATCAACTAACACATTGACAGCATCTGGTAATTCATCTTTTGCTGGCATCATGACTGTTGTTGCTAATTCAATATCTGATGTTGTTTCCATAGGTAACACTTCCGTATCTGCTAATGTCACCGTCTATGGTAACATTTATGCCACAGGAAACATTCAAGGATTTCAACCTTCAGACAAGAGATTGAAGGACAATGTTAAACCTATTCAGAATGATTTGATAAACAAGGTTCTAGATGAATTACCAGCTGTTGAATTTGATTGGAATGAATTGGCAGGTCCTCTAGCAGGTCTTCATAGTCATGGTGTTATTGCCCAAGATTTGCAGAAGATATTACCCTACTGCGTGGGTGGAGAGTCAGATGGATATCTTGGTGTCAATTACATAGGACTGATTCCTGTTCTGTTAGCAATCGTGCAGAGACAACAGGGACAGATTGATAGACTGATTCATGAGCTCCATCCTATTGCGGTTGCACAGACTCGTTATAAGGCTCAGGCTGCTTTTGATGAAAGCGCACGTTCAGCTCAATCAGCAATTAATATCAGAAAGGATGATGAATCAGATGTTTGATTTCCTTCCTGTTCGCCTTGATTTATCCATATCACAAGGTACCACTCTGAATAGAGCTGTTTGGAATGCTCGAACAGGATCAGGTGCAGTGGTTGATTTGACGAATGCAAATGGTGTTTGTTATATAACAACATCTCCAATGTTGTGGCAGAATGCAACTCCAACTATGTATACAGTGGGAGTTTCAACAGATTTAAATGGTACTATTACATTGGTTGCTAATTCTGGAGTCATGCTTACAATTCCTTCAGGCAATTTTTCATACAATGTATTGTTGACGGACCCTTCTGATAACACAGTCATGAAAGCTTTATATGGAGTCATTCAAATTGAACCTGCTGTTTTGGCTGGAATGCCTCCTTTGGTCGTCGATGCGGAAAGTAATACAACACCCATCATTAATGAGTAGGGAGTATGCCAACTAATACTTCCTTTTCAGGTGTAAACCAGCAATTAAATTTCGCTCAGACTGCTCCTATCACCATCAATGATACTTTAGTCAGAGCGTTAACAGGTATTGCTGCTGACATACCTACCAAAAGTGCTATCAGTTTTGCTGATCTATCAGGCAAATATGGTGTTGGACCTATCGTTGGCCCTTTGAGTAACAGTCAATCTAGTTATTTCACAGCTAATTCTAGTGTCAATCTGCAGTTCTTGACCAATGTTTACCAAGCCAATATAGTTTGGTCATCTAATCTTATTGCTGGTGACGCAACTGTTTTCACTTCTTCTGGTGCTAATGCGTCCCTTTCATTGTCTAGATCAAGCATCGGTAACTCTGCTGCCAATGCTGGAGTGACTGCTTCAGTCTATTATGGAAACACTTTGATTGGTAGCAACACGGTGTACGTCAATTTACAAGCGAATGTTTATAATTCCAATTTGACTTTCACTTCTGTTCCTTCAGGATTTGTTTCCTTTGCGAATGGTTACAGCAACCAGATTGCAACCTTGGCAGTTACAGCCCATGCTAACGTTCCTGGCTCAACTATTAATTGGAATGTGATTCCTAATAATACTTCAGCAGTTTCAATCAATGGCAACACAGTCACGCTTACAGCATCTTCTTCTAGAGCTGGATTGGTAAATGCAACTTCATATCAGTTGACAGCATTGGTCATGCTCTCAGGGCAAACTGTTACAGGTGGTGGAGTGACAGCCAATGTTTCAGCTTTTATGTATTCTAATGATTTCATTTTTACTGCACCTGCAAATGTTGTTGTTTCATCTAATTCAGGTCCATTGTATGCTTCCGCTCCATTTTCTGTATCTGGCAATACTCCTGGTTCAGTAATCACTTGGAACAGTACTATTGTTTCAGGGAGCAACGCGGCTACTTTGACAGTAGCTTCTGGTAATTTAACCGCCAATCTATCTCTTCTGATAGCTGCTAATTCTACCACATATGGCGGAGCAAACAGCATCGTGACTGTTACAGCCAATATGTATTCTGATGCTACTCTGACGACTCTTATCACGACGCATTCTGCGAATATATCCATGCAAGGATTGGTGTATGGCTTAGATTACATACCACCATCTAATGTTTCTGTTACAGGATTTACTGCTCAGACTGCAGCAACATCTGGTTACGCAACTTATCAAGCAGGAACATTCGCATGGATATACAATGCTGTTTCTGGCGTTGCTAATGTGTCACTATCATCTGGTGTTGTTGGCGTAACGCCAGCTAGTATAACATTATCTGATGTTATTTCCCAACGCACAGGAAGCAATACATCAGCTTGGAGAATAACACCCACTCTGTCTTATGGATCAATCACAATATCAGGTCCAACAACAAATGTCAACTTGAGTGCCACTGTTCAACCTTACAATTTGATTGTTTCAGGTCCAACTTCTAATGCTCAATATGCCAACAGTGGTCCATTGAGTTCTTCTGTTGTCTTAGCTGTTTCTGGCAATACTCCACCAGGAACTAATGTTGTTTGGTCTGCTACTAAAGTTTCTGGTTCAAATGCCATTTTATCAGTAGCAAATAACAATCAAAATGCTTCATTAACATTATCTCTTGATGCCAACACTTATCTATTCACCAATGCTGTTTACAACATCACAGCTAATTGTTATGATACATCAACCAATTGGTCTCTGAATGCAAATACACAAACTGTGACCTTGGTGGCTGGTACTTATGGATTAACAATACTTGTCACACCAGTGTCAAACACGCAATCTGGATATGCAGCACAAACAGCGATTGCAACAGCAACAGCAACATCATCAGGTAAAGTGGGTTGGATTTATTCTAACACTTCTGGCGCCTCCCCAACATTCTCAACATCTGGTTCTGCCAATAACTCAACTGCAACTTGGACTCAAACAACAGTTGTGCCATCAACTAATACAGTGGTTGAGTCATGGCAAGTTACTGCTGTAGATCCCAACAGTAATGCGGTGGTTTACACTTCATCAGCCCAAACATTCAGTTTAATTGCCCAGCAGAATGCTTATAGTTTTTCTGTTCCTTCTAACGCAACCAACACGCAATTGTTGAGTTCAACTGCTTCCAACTTAAACATCACAACAACACCAACTTGCAATATTTCTGGATACACACTGTCTGGTTGGAATTGCTCTAACACAACGAGTGGTTACAGTTTCACCTCTAACACAACAGCATCTGTTATTGGATTCACTACCACTCTGACATCAGCTGCGCCTGTTGCATATTACACCACGACTATTTCAGGCAATCTGTTAGATGATTCTGGAAGATTGGTGCAGACTTTTAGCTATCCTGTGATTCTGCGTTCCTACTTCCCAAATCCTGTAATAAGCTTCAGCAATTCTGCTGTCTATGGATACACGGCTCAAACAGCTTCTGGCAGCTACATTTTGACTTTGTGGAATGGAGCAACTGCGTTATCTGTTGCTGTATCAAACACAGGAGACGCTCCTGTTCTGACAAATGGGGTGCAAAACACCGTCCATTGGAGAATGAATTATTCATTAAAGACTGGTGCGACTTATCAGAATCTTTCAGACACAATCACCTTTCAACCAACAATCTCATTCTATGAAGCATCATCAAATGACATTGGTTGGGCATCAACCGTATCATTGACTGCTAACAATTATGATCCTTCTCCATCCGTGTCAGGTGCAAACAGTATCGTGGCGGGTTGGATAAGTGCCCAGACTGCTTATGGAATTGAAACAGCAACTTGCAATTCTTCTATAAGCGCGCCGGTTTGGACATGGGGAGCATGGACAGCTGTTTCTGGTGCACTTACGAGTAATTATTTACAAGGTTCAGGAAACAGCCAATGGGTTGGATATTTAACAGAGAGTGATATTGGTTCTTTATCAGCTTCTGGTTATCCTGCCGCTGTTACTTTGTACGTGAATGGAACAGCTGTTGCCACAGTAAGTCCTACACCAACAATTCAAGTGTCTTCACAGCTCTATGATCCAGCATTGGTGATTTCAGGCCCAACATCTAACACGCAATCAGCACAATTCACTTCAACTGCATCAATTGTTTTGACTGCGTCCGCGAATGCTTCTATTCCTGGAGTGAGTTACCAAGTTTCAGCTGCACCTGTTTCCGGCAGTGCATCCGTGAATTATGGCGCTGGTAACACTAGTTGTACTTTGAGTGTTACAGGTCTGCACACAACATCATCCGCGACATACAATGTGACATTCAATGTTCTTACAAATGGCACCGTGATTCAAAGTGCTACCAAACAGGTGTCTCTATCAGCTACAGGAACCGTTCCTAATTACACTCTAACAACACCAAGCAATGTGTCTGCTGCTGGCTTCAACTTCGCTCAGACTACATCATCACAGTGCATTTTAAATGGACTCACAGGTTCAGGTGATTATGCTTTCTGGATAATGAATGGTGTTTCAGGAACAATTCCTGCATGGTCAACTCCAGGTGGTTCAAATGGATATATTACGACCACACAGACGAGGGGAAGTGTTGGTACAACAACTGGAACCATTTACCAGACTTGTAATGTATATGATCCAGATGGTAATTTGATAACAACATTAACATCTGGAAATTATGCCTTGACTGCAACAGTTTACAACCCAGCGTTTGGCGTATCTGTTGCGAATGCCGCTGTTTCAGGTGGTGGAAGTCTAACTGCCAAATCAACCATAGCATTGAGTTCTAATGCTACTGGTGGCGCTTATCAGTTAAGTATCGTGAAATCCAGTGGCGCAACTGGAACAGTTGCTATCAATGGCGGCAACACAGGTGGTTCACTAACATTGACGAGTTCTACAACTGCTAATGCTGTGTATAGCTACAATGCGTCTATTCTATTGAATGGGCAAACGATAGCTGGACCAGTCACAGGCACCATGTATTCTGCTGTTACGATAACTTACACACCTGTGAGTGCTACAGTTAACAGTACACAGGCGTCAGGAGCAGCATCGGGACTTGCAATAAAAGGCACAGCTGTTACCAGTCCATCAACCGTAGCGGCTGGCCACAATGGGCATGGTTCCTACACATACAATTGGCATGTTACCACTACCAGCACAGACGGTGGTAATATTTACATTACAAACGCGAACACTGATGCTAGTGTTTCTTTTAGAGCTGATAGTATTACTAGTGCTTCTGGCACTGCTTGGTGTACTGTGAGTGATGGAACCAGTTCCGCTAATACTCCTAATGTGGGAATTTCCTTGTCTTATATCAGCAACAAGTAATATGATTCTCACCAAAGATACATTCGAACTCTTCGCAGCTAAACATTATAACAATCCGTCTTGTATCTCGAAGGAAGAGTTTGAGGAAGATCTTTGTCGTTTCAGATATGTAAAGCGACTGTGTAGCAGATACCAGGAAACTGGCGAGATCAAAGAACGTCTGCTTCTAAACCATCTCGTGATATTGTATAATCTTTTTGGACCAGCTTGCACAACAATGCTGTATTTCAAAGTGCCTGAACAAGATTGGTGCGTGATAACCCCTTTCATTGAATTCTTGGGATTTTTGCCTGTTATCGTCAAAGACTTGAAATTGCCTATCTACACGGAAGCAATTTTACAAGATGAAAAGGCTAAGCAACTACTTAAAGGATTAGATTAACTCTGACCAGAATCTTTGATTTTCGCTGATTTAAGCATGAGCCAAGGGTTTGTAGCTTCAGGAAAATTCTGTAAATTTGGTGTTTCTAAATTATTGAATTTGTTGGGAATTTTCTGGCCTGTTTTTAAAAATAAATGATTTTCTGATAGTTGTGTAAAAAAAAGAGGAGCCTTTCGGCTCCTCAAACAATCTTACCCATTCTTCTCAATTTTCTTATCACTTGTTCTATTCTGTCCCTCCCAACTGGATTCGCAGAATGACATTGTATTTGTTTCGGGAAGATAAATTTAGGATTGTTGTAGACCTGTTCTTCAAGGAACAAAACAACATCATGGCCTGTTCCAGCATGCTCACATTCTCCAAGATCATGGTCCAGTGACAATATATTGATTTGTCCTTGATGTTCTATCAACATTGATACAGTTTCAGGTGCAGTCTTGGTTCGAACCCATTCAACAGGTTCCTTTCTAACATCATCTAGATAAACATTGAACATTCAAATACTGCTTTCTTCGCGAGAGAATTCAATCATAACAGGTATGCCAACAGCTAAAACGTCCTTATCAGCATTCCGCTTCGCAGCCTCTAGTGTGTCGTGAGAGAATGTATTTTTTGGATAAACATTCAAATAAACAGTTCGTTTTTCAGTGGGTGGTAGAAGCTTATATTTTTCTTTATTTTGATAACTACATCCATTAACGACTTCCCCATTTTCCTTCCTGATTGCGTTTCTTACACGTCCGAATTTGTCGGTGATCTTAACTCTCAGTGCTACTGTACGTTCAACAACCTCATAAGACTCCCCAGCTACCGTCTTGCCTTTATCACCCACTTTGAAGATGAAAGGAGTTTTCTTGGAATCTGTATCTTTCTCGATGGTTTTCAAATTTAGATTGGGGGAAGTAGTTACGTGTATCCTTGAAACAACAAGTTCATGGTTGGTGTTTTCATAAGTGCTAACAACACCATTGCCAGCATACTTATGAACAGCTCTTTGCAGTTCCTTGGTTTTGATGAGTGGAGACATAGGTATGTACACATGACTCACTCTACCATTTGAATTTAGAAGTTCATCTACATACTTCTTGTAGCTTGTGTATTTCAAAAGATCTTTCGTGCTCACATATTCGTCATTGTACATTATTTGATCTCCAACAGAGTCAACTTGCCACCAAACACACATCCAGTGTCGATGAAATAAACATTCCCTAGAATCGTCCACTCCTTGATGGGAGTATGTCCAACATAGATACGTTCAACACCTTTCACATTGGAAGTGTCTTGCTTTTGAAAGCGAGTCCTGGACCAGATAGCTTTTTCAGTGATGCTCATTTCATAAATGATGTTGTCTGATTCATCACTTTCATCAGAGCTAAGAACATTAACAAAAGAATGCCAATCAGAGTAAGGACAATCAGCATGCACGATGCCAATCTTTCCAATCTGGTGATCTATTTCTATGGTAATGGGTAGAGTTTCAAAAATCTGTGCGAACAATTTCTGTCTCTCTGGTGGGAGTCTGGTGAACCATTTTCCGCCATTGGAGATGTAATTATGTTCAGGCCACCCACCACCGAATACTTCAATAGCCATTTGTTCATGGTTTCCGCGGACAGCATGAAACCAAGGTTTGGCAATCCAATCAATGGATTCCTCAGACTGCGTTCCACGATCAACAAGATCACCAACACTGAACAAGCGATCTGTGGATTCATTGAAATTTACATCAGACAATGATTGGCGAAGAGAATCAAAACACCCATGCAGGTCACCTACAATAAAGTCTCGACCATCTGTGTTCTTGCTGAAATGTTTTACGAGATCATTCATTTGAATGCATCCGTTTCTAGATATGGTCTCAATAGACTTGCAAAATTGGCATTCACTAAAACACTCGGAGCCATGCATGCTGAATCATAAAGATCCTCAACATCATATCTGCGAAATGATGCAACCATCTTAGCGCGAATCCATTCTGTAACACCATATTTGACTCTGGTTTGTAGTCTTGCAATAGCTATGTCACGTCTCTTTGCACGGAAGAACATGCGACTCATTTCTTTTTGAATCAGCATTTCTCTTTCATCATCAATCATCTTTTGTTGTGCGTCTAGAAATTTCTTACACGCAAGTTTAAGATCAACAGATGGGATTTCAACGAAACCACTTATCGTGTTCATCACTTGTTTTCCTTCTCTATCGCAGCATCGAACATTTCTTGACCGAACAGCAGGATTGCCGCTTGTCTCATCTGCGCCGCCGTTGCCGAATCATTATGACTCGACCATGCCGAAAGAATCAGCGCATTGCGGATGGTTTGCACAACATCCCGCGCCGGTTCGGGTGGGTGTGGAGAATGCGGCGTTCAGATTTGGATATGTCGTAATCCGATTTATTTACGTCTGCCCAAGTTTGAGAATGACGCACCTGATACACCGGTTCCGCAGCGCGGGATTCGTGTGCAGCGAGGGCAGCGCGTGCATTCTTGATCCTGTAACCGGGACATGCCGCACACTCGGCCGCGTATGGGATCAACTCACGCAGCGCATGCGCCAGATCGATGTCGGTCGGGGTCATCATGATCTTATCCTTCTTAAGCACAATGATCGCTATCTAATTCAATATTATCGCTTCGTCGCATTCAAAAAAAAGGTAGTGGCCAGTGCTGGATTCTCTGACTTGTATGGAGGATTTAGGATTTTTGACCCCGCAGCCCATACGCCACTCGGTCACCATTCCTTGCGGATCAGCCTCCGCATTCACTACCATCATCTCTTACGCTTCATGTATATTTGTTGGTTCACCATCTGCTTCATCAATTGCCCACATTTCATCTACAAACACGCCGCTTCTTTCATCACCAATCAAAACAGAGCGTCCTTTTGCGATTTCTATCGCTTCTTCAAGACTGTTGGCTTCAACTTCAGTGTAGGCACTTACAGTTACACTTGCGGATAATTGATACGTTTTCATTTTCATTTCCCATCAAAAAAAGGTAGTGGTTGGTGTAGTCTTTGCTTATTGCTCGGACATTCCCTCGGTTACGGAGCAGCTAACTCCGATTCCCTTGAATTTAAGTCAACGCTTAATTGACCACCAACCATTACTTATCAGTGAATGAATTCCCTACCACGGTCGGCACAGAACGATGCCGCGAAGGAGTCATTCTTCAATACAGGCGTAACTTGACACACACCCTTGATGTAACCAGTCGCTGCCTGTGCAGCACAGTTTGAACCCCACTTCTCATCACGTGCGATGTCCAAGTGAATTTCAATTTCATAGTCATAGAACACTTCCTTGGTCCTTAAGAAAAGTTCTGCAACCTTCTGCGTCTCCGTCATCAGACGGTTGAAAGGACGGTCAACATTTTGGTCATGATCTGCTTCAGTGGAGACTTCAGCGAACACTTTTCCGCCATGGCATCCATCAACATGAATCACGATAACACAGAAATAATCAGCATACCAAACACCATTATGCTTATAGCGTTCAGAGTCAGAGCCATAGAACACCTTGGTGTTTGGTCCAACACTTTTCATGAATTCCTGAAGTTCTTCAATCGTGATCTTCTTGTCGTAATTTGACTTGCTCATGACTTTATCCTAACTGATCAAATTTCAAATTGGTGGGTTGTGTAGGAGTCGAACCTACTTCCTGCGCTCTTCAGGCGCGTACATTAACCGTAATTGTTAACAACCCAAAATTGGCAGGGGACGTCGGTTTCGATCCGACTACGAATGCTTCAAAGGCATCCAGCTCAGCCACTTGCGTTTGTCCCCATCATTCTATATATTTATGCGTTCAAGATAACTGTAATATTCATGTGAAGGAAAATGTAAAGAAGTGAAAGCTGAAGAAATTACTCCAAACGCATACCACCGATAAAGAAGTTTGTTGCTAGTGTGCTTAGGTACGTCATTGTAGTCTTTGATAGCTTTCTCTACGTTTTCAAGAATAATATCTTCAGTCGTCTTCATGATATTGCTCCATAATTATTTGGTGCCCATGGTCGGACTCGAACCGACACGCTTTATTAGAGCAGCGGATTTTAAGTCCGCCGTGACTACCGATTCCACCACATGGGCATATAATTCATTTCTTAGTCAATTTCACTTCAACTTTGTAGTTTCTACTCAAACAATCTTGTTCGAGTTATTTAGAAATTTTCATAAAGTGTACCAGATGGCGGAGAGAGCAGGTTACGATCCCGATTCGGTTCTTCACCGAACGAATGGTTTAGCAAACCACCTTGGGCCCAGCCCAATTCACTCTCCAATTTTTTAAGTCTAGCTTACTCTCCAAAACAGCTAAATCTCTTGCTTGTGCTTTAAGAATGCGATCAACAGCTTCCCATTCTTGTCTTGTAATACATGCTTCCGTAACAGGAATTTCGTTGCCAGATTGAAACTTCGTTCGTATATTATTTAAAAATTTGATGTCTTGAAAAGCTTCTTCTAGATTGTTCATAGTTTACTCTTCAAATTCTTTGCAAATTCTCTTGACAGCTGCGTGTCTGATTAAATTTTGCACTATCACTTGAGCATTGTAATTACTCATGCCTGCGTCAGCTAACAATTGCTCGCAGTAAATCATGCGCAAGCCTTTGCCTCTATCATCTTCAAATTGTAACATTTCTTTACATAAAATTGGAAGATGATCATCAATGACTTTGACGACGTTATCTATAGCTTTGTTAGGGTCGTGTTCCATAATCAAACCCTAAAATTGGCACCCGCGACAGGATTCGAACCTGCATCTGCCTCCAATTACCTTAGTCATCGTTCGTAGCGATGCTGGTTACACGGGTAGATTAATTTTCCTTGCATACCAAGTAAACTGCGCTCAACAAACCACAAATGATTAAATTGACGATTATTGATGTAGCAAGAGAGTGGATAAAAATCCACAATTTAAACCAGATACAGCACACAGCAGAAGATATAACTTGTAATTCATTATCTCAGCTCCATAAATGGCAGGGGATAGCAGTATCGATCTGCTGTCTGATGGTTCAGAGCCATCTATTCTACCATTGAACTAATCCCCAACATATCATCAGTCATAATACAAGCTATCTTCCACTATTCTTTCAGCAATGTTATTTAGCTCTTCCAGAGTGATTTTGTCATGCAAGGAACGATTGCTAATTGAATCAACACAGAAATAGCCACCAAAATCCTTTTCAATCAGCCTGCGTTTTGCACTTTCAAGAGCTTCGCCAATTGTATGATTGGCTACTGTGCGTTCTCTGTGAGTGTAGATAGAGTCATACATGTCATTTCTCCAGCCACCAACGAGCAAAGTTTTGATGCGGATAATACGTCGAAACAAGAGTTTCAACCCCATTCACCACGGCGATTGCATCATTGTCAGTGAATTCAGCATTGGGAAAATCTTGCAAGACTTCAGTCTCCCAATCTTGGTATGGATAACTGGCTTCGGCTAACACATTGCTCTCCTTACTTCTATTCTCAGAAACTGGGATTCAATTCGCTACGATGGCCATCGACCAAACGCCATGTGCCACCTTTCATGATCCAACAGCCAGTCTTCAAGTGGCGATAATACACGTGGCCTTTAGAAGTCTTGATAACCATCTTGACTCCACTGGAAACGGAGGCGATGTAGCCATCAGGATAATAGTCACCATTGAAAGCATAACTGACAGCATCACCAACTTGTGGTACGCGAATAGCACCAAAGCGTGGAAAAACATTTGAGCCCGCATCAACTGCGACATGGCGCACCAACGTTTCCTCAGTCAACTTCTCAGCAACCTTTTCGGCTTCTTTGAAATCCTTGATTTTCCAACGATTGATGTTCATGACGTACTCCAGTAAGTTTGTCAACAGGAGTAATTATACTACATTTTAAGTAAGATAACTTAATCTAAGTTAAACGTCAGTCAACATGCAAAAACACGTAATTGGGTTTTGGATAGCGGCCAATGCCAATTTCGTAATAACCTTCTAGGACGTCTTTCATGTAATTCAGGGAATTGACTGTCACTGGTTGAGCATTTTTGATATTGTTCTTCATCCGTTCCAATTCTTCCCTTGCTTCATTCAACTTCTGTTTTAGATAGTCAATATTATCAAGCAAATTATCTTCAGCGTTCATATTTATCCCTAATAAACTCACGCATTTTTGCAAATGCGCCAACCACACTCACTTCTTCTGGTGTTGCCTTCCGGATAGTATCATATATGCCTGAACCGTGACCTGTGTCTTCCCAAGTTTCCCACATGCCGTCTAAATTTATGTATGCTTTTGCTGGTACACCAAACTTGTTAATGATCTTTCTCCAGAATATTTCAAATACATCTTCAACACGTATATCTACAGTGCGATGTTCTGCAGTTGTAATAACAGCGTTAATCTCCATAATCATTTCCTATTTGGTGGGCCCACTAGGACTCGAACCTAGAACCAAGGGATTATGAGTCCCCTGCTCTAACCAATTGAGCTATAGGCCCAAGAATTTAAGCTGTTATGCCTTTGGCTTCGATAAAGGCGATCTGTTGTTTGCAGATTTCAATAGCAGCTGAACAAAATGAACGTTCCTGTTCATCTGTGAGCTTGTTCGATAATTGTCCCTTTTTGCTCAACCGCCACTTCCAGCGCATCAATGCGTCCTTTTGACGCATGCGCTTGCGTGGTTGTGTATTGAAGGAATGATGATGTGACATAATATATTCCTAAAATTGGTGGTCCCAGTGGGAATCGAACCCACGCTCGGCGCTAATCTGGCGCTCACTGTTTATAAGGCAGTCGGTGCTTCCAATTACACTACAGGACCAAATTTATTATCGCGCTAATTGAAGCAAATTTAGGCAACTTGAAATACTGTTTTCAGAAGTGCGGTAGTCATTAGCGACACCAGATTCATAGATCCTTGACGGAACAATCAATCCAAATCCAGTCAATGCCCCATCCAAAGCTTCTTCTGATTCAGTGAAGTAAGCGAAAGGCAAATCAAGCTTATCGCAAGCAGGTTCAATCAAATCCATCATCTTGCGAAGATTTTTGTTGCTACCGCCATTCAGTACAATGAGAGTCTTGTCGTTCGTTGCCCAACTGTAGAAAGTCGCAGCAGATTTATGATCTGGTTTGCTTGCAGAATCCAACGCCATTTCAGACAAGATATGCGCACTTTGAATGCCGGCATGAATGCCCTGCATGTACATATTAACAATTGTATAAGCTCTCATTACTTTTCTTTTCCTTCAATTCGTACCAGCCAACCTCTCAAGAGGTCAACTTTTTGATAGTTGCTTTCAACAGTTTTTCGAACCAATTCTCCGATTGGGCCGTCTTCGTTGTAATGTTCATTTCTCTGAAGTTCTTCTGCCATAGTTACAAGTGCACTAGCACCTGCACTCACAGCATCAATGAACTCTGGAGTTAATTCAATAGTATTCATGATCAGCTCAAAATAATGGGTTCTTGGATTATATTGCGAGGCAAATTGCAATTCATCGCGATCTCTACATCAATGAAACCTTCTTCATCATCAAAACATTTAAAAAATCACATACCCCATGGTTGAAGTCCACGGCACTTCTGAGTCACGCATTATCTCAATGCTATCCATAATAGACTTCCGGATAGCGTCATCTGACCATTTCGCTTGTCTAGAGTCGTAATATGGATTGTATTGCTTGATTCATTTAATGGTTTGATCTACATCTTCCTTATGATAGCGAATTTTCATATTATTCATGATTGGTTCCAAAAAAGGGAAACTTGGGTTGGGCGTTACTCCAACTGCGCGTTTTGATTATTGTCGTGGGTACGATCCGCCAGTGAATCTTAAATAGGGCTCCCGGTGGCAGGCCACTCCTGCATGCAAGTGCGTGTCTACTCTCCACGCCGCCAAGTTTCAAATCAATCATTGAAGAACTGAAGTCATTTATTGCTTTTTAACAGCGTGGACCAAATTCAGCCCAGTTGGCTTCTACCCAGTCTTTTGATTCTTTTAACCCCATCTTTGTCAATTGGCGATGGGCTTTGATGAACTCAACCTTGCCTACGCTGGAGTCGGAACGGGGAAGTGAGTAAGCTAATTTGCGCACTCTTTCGACCAAGGGTAATGATGCTTCTTTGATATCTGGGCATACTTCATCAACAGCTTGAAGAAAATAGACTGGGCAGTTAGCTGCTATTTCCCAGCATACGTTCACACACAAGTCAGGATTCTTCAAAAGTTGCTGCATAGCTTTAACGACTTGAGCATGCGTGTCCATGATATTCTCCAGTAGAGTTGATTCAACAGGAATTATTATACCGTAATTCACTAAAGATTTATTAACGAGTGATAAATGTCAGTTAGAATTATTTCTGATTCTTAATTGAATGTCTCTCTTCACAGCAATCGCAGAATATAAAAGATCACGCGCAGCTGTAGGATTTAGATCAGATACAATAGATGCATTCATAACAGATTGATAGTAAGTTATCAGTCTATCACATTCTAGAAGAGCCTCTTCTGGTGTTCGGGATGAACTTATGCTCATGTGAATACCTTTTTATTTGGCGCCCATGGAGAGACTCAAACTCCCAACCATTCCCCTAGGAAAGGACTGCTCTATTCAATTGAGCTACATGGGCAAAATTGGCGCGGCTGGCAGGATTCGAACCCGCATTCTCAACTCCAGTTACGTGTAAGGAGGTAGAAGCTCCCCTCGGTTACAGCCGCATATTTTTGGTGATCCATCCGGGTTTCGATCCCGGTTCCCCTCCTTGAGAGGGAGACGACTTAGCCACTGGTCGAATGGATCATGGTGCTCCAGAACAGAATCGAACTGTTGTTACCACTTTACCAAAGTGGTGTTCTGCCATTTAACTACAGGAGCATTTATTCTTCTAAAACTTTGCCAGTGACCTTGCATTGGTAAGGCCAAGCGGCAGCAAGAAAGGATTCAGGACTATCATCAGCTGCAGCGACGTCTGAATCAACCATTTCTTGTGGAGACTGATCTTCAGCATAATCCTCAGGATCAACATCATAGGTTAAAGTGATTGTCAATTCAAATTTCATGTTGGTGTCCAATTGGAGCGGCTGATAGGATTCGAGCCTATGTCTTCAGCTTCGGAAACTGATGCTCTATCCATTGAGCTACAACCGCATGTTAAACTTGTGATGGGATGCGCGGGATTCGAACCAGTACTCATCCATAAGTGCTTTACGCATTTGCTGATGAACTGCGCCTAGTACGCACTTTCAGCACAGCGCACCAACCGTTCTACCATTAAACTAGCATCCCAAATTGGTAGCGAACCACGGAATTGCGCCGTGCTCTCCAGCTTATGGGGCTGGCATAGTCGCTTGACTACCTGATCGCTATTGTTATTATGGTTTGTTTCAATTCAAATAACTAGCTTAGATGACATGTTATTCACTTACCTGACCTAATGCCTTATTGCATTCATAGGAACAAGCGGGTTTGTGATTGTTGATTGCCATGCTCAACAGACCTAAGTCCCCGGCCAGAAATTCTTTTCCACAATGAGCGCAAATTATCTTGGTGCCAGACTCGTGGTGGCGTTTATACGAATCGCGTTCAAGCTTGGTCTTCATTGTTGCATCCTCAAATTGGAGCACGGAGTGGGATTTGAACCAAAATACAAGGATATCGCCTTGTATTACACATTGCCCTCTCTCTTGATCAGGAAGATTGTGCACAATCTTTCCCAACTCCATGAGAAGGATCCTAGCATTGGATGACCCGCGCCTAAATTTGGAAGCGAACTGATCGCTATGAAGTTATTATACCCTGATTCAGTATTCAAAAATTAAGGAATATTAAATTGGTACGTCTGAGTGGGAACGATCCACTGTCGCGAGGTTATCAGCCCCGTGCTCTACCTTTGAGCTACAGACGTAGAAATTTTTAGAACTCCCATATCCTTCAAAATCCTTTCATCAAATATTTGAAGTCTACCAGGGAAAGAAGACCATTTTGCAATGTCTCTTTCTGTTTTGTATCCTTTGACTTCTATGTACGTATTTGAGTTTGGTAAAAGAAAATCGGGAGTGTAAGATCTGTTCTTTTTGTTCCAGAAGTAAGGAAATGTTTCGGAATTTCTAATCCAATTTATTTCTTTCGAATCCCAGTAAATAGCAAGTTGTACTTCCCAAGTAGAGTCGAATTTGTATCCTTTGTATGTGTATTTTTTACTTTTGCCGGCGCCATGATGCCAATTACCAGATTTCGCTTTTGCTAAACATGTCGCGCTTATCAATTTGTTCGTTTCATGACTTCTGTAACGTTCGCTCAATTTTTTAGAAAATGCAGTTTTATCTACTTTGTACCAACCATCGCCTCTCTTACCCTTAACTCTGTTTGGATTGTTTATACAAGTGATTTCGTGAGAACGTAAGCCATTTAGATGAGAGCAATTTCTACCGCAAAACTTGCAGTGGGCACAGTAAATCGTTTTGTTAGGATTGCAAGCAGAGTTGCTCTCATGACTTGCTAGTTTTTGTTTATTGATAAACGACTTGTTGCAATATTTACATTCCATGAATATATTTAGTGTTTGAACAGCCGACCGCCCACACTAGCAGGCTCTCTGAGGATAAATTGGTGCTCCCACTCCGAATCGAACAGAGGATAGATGCTTACAAGGCAACTGTTATGCCACTTAACTATAGGAGCGAAACTTTGGTGCTGTTAGAAGGAATCAAACCCTCTTCTGTGGAGTACGAAACCACCGTTCTATCATTTGAACTATAACAGCACTGGTGGCTGACATTGGTTACGCTCCAATCTCAGTGGGTTTATGAAACCCGCTTGGTCTCTAGACCGACAGCCTCTTCTTTGATCTTTTCCAACAACTTCTCAACTTCAAGCCTTGCCTGAAGACAGAGTCAAGAGTCTGCATTGACATTCCTCACGGCGGAAACGACTATTATACTATGAAGCGAGTTAACGAAACGTTAAAAGCACATATTGCTCTAGACTCAAGCCTTGTTGGTCTGCACTGGTGCAGACTGCAACATGTTCTAAGATGTAATTTTGGTAGGGATCTGAACCCCCAACAACTTCATCACAAGTTGGATTATTTATCTACAAAGCTCCAAACAGTCGCGAACCATTTTTCAACGCTTTGGTGAGGATTTCACTCACAAGTCAGCTTCTTCTCAGTATATGTGGGTTTAACACTGACTTCGCAACCTCCGCAGGAGTGACATTAGTTGTTCACTGCGGTCAAATCGGATTTATCCTTCCTGTGATTCCATACCACTGTAATGTGCAGCGTGCCTTGATACCGAAGAACGTACCTTATCAGCCACAAAATTACATCTTACAACATGCTACTTTAAACTTGGTACCCTCGGTCGGATTCGAACCGACAACCTTCGACTTCTAAGGACGACGCCTCTACCAATTGGGCTACGAGGGCATTTTATGAATTGTGCAAGGAGTCGAACCTCACATCCTCCCTCCGCGGAAGTGTTCTTTGATTTCCTTTGAACTAACAATTCAATTTGGCGCGGTCAGATGGATTCGAACCACCACTTCAATTCCCTCACGGACCGTTTATTGGAATTAAAGCCTGCATCAAATGATGCAGAGGGATACCAGCTTACCCGACAACCGCATAAACTTTCTAGGTGTAGGCGTGTGTTGACGCCTCGTGTTAAGTTTTCTTGAGCAGGGGATGGGCGGAGTTAAACCACCATCCTTGAACCAAAGGAGATCGCGCGCGCCACACTCCTTGCATTCAGTGCTCTAACGTTGAGCTACACCCCCACAGTCAATTCTGTTACCTCAAGAACTCACCTAAAAATTACAAACAACATAGACAATCAAAATTCCAATTAAAACAACAGGAGTCATACTGATGATCGCTCTAGCGACCCAACCTGTAGTAATCATATATGCTCCATGTACAAAATTGGTACCCAGTGACGGTTACGCTCCGCCGAATCCTCCGTGTAAGAGAGGCATTTTACTATTAAACTAACCGGGCAAATTTATTTTCCTTTTGGTGTAGGCGCGCAATTGCGCCTCGTGTTATTCCCTCAGTCACTCCATGTAACTGCTATCTTTGTAGAAGCCGATGGTGGGAGTCAAACCCACGAACAGTCACGATGATCAATCGTTGCATCATAGTGCACTACAATGCTGCCACACCCGAGTAGAATCAAGCCGCTAAGTCTCCGCGTTCATCAGCATATTTAGCCTACAAAGCTCACCATACAACAAAAATGTTCGGATGAACCTCATCTCCGATACCCACAGGTCAGAAGCAGGATTTGCCTAACTTCATTAGTGGTTTACACATCAAATTGCTTCAGATCCTGCCTATTAGTCGGCGATTCTGGGTTAAGCAATTTTGGATGGTTCAACAAATTCAAGTTCTTCAGCTTCAGCCCATGCAATTCCTTCTTGAATGGCTTCCTTCTGGGTTTCATAACGACCAAAACCAGTTGTCCAAGGTTCCCAGAAACCGCCAAGATCAGGATTCCACCAGAACATGACGGCGAAGTTGCCAGACATTCCTTTGGTCACAGTGATGAAGTTTTCTTTGGAGCCAGTTGCATAAGACATGGTGTTCTCCTCAGAAGATTCCCAGGAAACGGTGATGACGCACCAACGCCACGATTTGCAAAGGATTGATGTAAAGCGCTACATCGCCATAGGACTTCATTTGGTATGATGTACAAACACCTTCACTATTGACCTTGATATCAAACTTCTCCACGTGTTTCAGTGTAATCTTTGCGCCAGAAGTCAGATACACAGTAACTTTCATGACACACTCCAGTAAGTTTGTCAACAGGAGTAATTATACTGTGATTCAGCAAAGATTTATTAATCCTTGTTAAACGATAGGTAGAATTCTTGTTTTTCTTTTTCATGTCTCTCATCCAGTCTGCGAAGCCATTCAAAATATGAAATGGTTTCTTTGTAACCAGCTTCTGGGTGAGTCTTGGCCCATGGATCATAATATTCACAACAGATTGCTTCAAGAGTTTGTGCATCCACTTGAAAGCACATTGAATCTGGGCCAATAATTTTGATGACCTTAGACTTATCTATGCTCATGATATGACCTCACAGAAATGGTGTTCTAATTAAACTATCCCCACATACTCATAGAATTTCTCTGCTATTTGGCATGCCGCGAAGGATTCGAACCCTCACTACCAGATTTGGAGTTTGGTGTGCTGCCATTAACACTAGCGGCATATAATTTGGAGCAGGGGCTGGATTTTCACCAGCATTTCCAGTCTTTAGCTGACTGGCGTCTTAGATATTGGACGACTCCCGCATGGAGCTTGGAGCAGGTAGAGGAACTCGAATCCTCAACCACTTCCTTGGCAAGGAAGCATTCTACCAATTGAACTATACCTGCACGAATTTGGAGAGCATGACGGGAATCAAACCCGCTTCGACGGTTTGGAAGACCGTGGCACAATCAATATACCACACGCTCTACATTTATTTATACTTGAATGTGTAACTCTTGCAATTTGTTGGCCACCTTTTGTGCAGCATCAATGACTTCCTTCGGAACCTTTGCCATTGTTGTGTACTGTTCAACAAAGGCATACAACGCCAGTGCATCACTTGAAGTCATTTCAACTGGATTCAAACCAATGTAGGAACGACAATCTTCGTACAAGCCTTCAAGAGTTTTCACTATTTGGTCCTGTGGTTGTGGAACCAGGTATTATAATGCTATAATTCTTAACAGAAGCTTAACGAATTGGAAGCCAGAGTCGGAATCGAACCGACGTACGAAGTTTTGCAGGCGACTGCATAACCACTCTGCCATCTGGCCATAAATTTGGTGGGTTGCCGGGAAGTCGAATCCCGATCTTTCCGCTTAAGAGGCGTGACTCTACCAGTTGAGTTAGCAACCCGAATTTGTTTAGACTTCCTTTGGAGCAAAAAAGAAATCGGGACGGACGCCGAAAGACTTCCCTGCACTGCCAAGTTTCCTTTTTAGATTCTTAGCAACTTGATAACTTTCTTGTTGGAATTCATTTGTGAACTTGACAGCTTTTTTATATGGAACAATAACGAACTCTTCTCCACCTTGCAGTTCTGCTTTATACCGAAATGATCCGAAGGTGGTCAGAAAACGGGTGTTATGTCCAGCAGAATGTTGCTTACGCATGACCAAATATTGTTTGGACTGATTCATAGAACTTCTCCATAATGATGTTGTTGAACAGAACAGTTATTATACTACACAAGATTCAAAAAAGTAAGTGGCGGAGAATTGAGATGCCGCCTCCCATTCGGTTTGCACCGAACCGATCGCTTTCCAGGCGATGCTGACGACTGCGTCAGGTAATCCTCCAAGTTGGCGGAGAACGGGCTGTGTCGATCACCATCCGGTTTCCCGGACCATCCGCTTTCAAGGCGGTGGCAGAGGCCGCTCTGCTTCATTCTCCATTGTATTTTTCATGCTCCTACACCGACCTAGGAATTAAATCAGCCTAACGTATTAACTGGGACTGATACATGAAATTTGGTACCGATGGTCGGACTCGAACCGACACGCCTTTTGAGGGCACTGGATTTTGAGTCCAGCGTGACTACCAATTCCACCACACCGGCAAATTTATTTCTGTAACAATCTAACTTCGTTTTCTGCATATCTGTTTGATGCATACTCTAGATATGATTGCGAGATCAGAGCGTCCGCAGATGAATCACTCTGCAATCCAAGATATCCTAATGAGACAGTCTTGAAACCAGCATCCAAACTCTCCAACGAATCACATTCAGCAGCTTTCTTACAAAAACTTGCAACCAATCGTTTGAATGATTCAAGCGTGGTAGGTATCGTATTCATGGTATTCTTCATCAATGTGAATTGATAATTATACCTTGATTCAGCAAATAAAAATTAACGCTTGTTAAATTGGTGGACCCATAGGGAATCAAACCCTAATCTCCGCGGTGCAAGCGCAGTGTACTCTCATTGTACTATGAGCCCAAAATAATGAGTCAATTCATTCATCTGTTGACGCAGTTGAATTTCATTGACTAATCGCTCATCAACTTTCCGTCAAGTCAGTTGACAAACTCGCAGGCAAAGGAGTTTTCAAGACTCAACCTGCTATTGGACGTTATGCACGTCCATTCTATAAATCTGGTGAAACCGGAGGGACTCGAACCCTCATCATTCCGCTTAAAAGGCGTGTCTCTACACAATTGAGTTACGGTTCCAAATTGGCGGGCCAGCAGGGTAATGATCCCTGGTCGGAGAGTTAACAGCTCTCTGCTCTACCTTTGAGCTACAGACCCATAAATTGGGGGGAAAGTCAAGTATCGATCTTGAGTCTTCCGGTTCACAGCCGGAGATTCTACCATTGAACTACAATCCCCACAGCGTTGTAAAGATTGATGGAGTTGCACCATCAGAAAACTGCCAGCTATGGCTAGCAGCTAACGGACTACCCGTTTCTCGAGACTAAAAAAAACGAGTTGGCAGGCTACAGGCCATTTAAGTTTCCCCCTGCTGAAAGGTTCTTGTGGGAAACGCCCATCACCAAATTCAGTTCTGACTCTAAATTACTTCTTTCTGCCAAGACCTTTATCAGTCACAATTGCAAGACTATCCTTTGCCAATCTTATAAAGAATTCATAATGACGGGCAATATCTGTACTGTATCCAGAATTCCGAATTTCCTCTTCGCGCCTTTCTTCCATATCCTTAATCGCGTCTCTATGACGAGCAATATCAGCGTTCACACCAGAAACAACAGAATATGGAGAAAAATATGTCGCTGGACTCTTATAAGTGTTCATGGCAATTCTCCTCTGCTGCATATTTGGTGGGCCGCCAGAGTAACGCTCTCTGTTCTGCGGGTTAAAGGCCCGCTGCATCACTTTAATGCTTGCAGCCCAGTTCTTCTCCATCAATACAAGTTCCGGTTCAAAGGCAACTGGGAAAGGAGTTGCCCAGTTGACGGCTATCTTGTATCTTTTTTATTGGTCAGGGCAGTTGGCTTCGCTCCAACGACCTCTCGGTTCCAGGCCGAGTATTCTACTAGACTGAACTATACCCTGATATTGGTCGGAGAAACAGGATTCGAACCTGCGACCCTCTGCTCCCAAAGCAGATGCTCTAGCCAGACTGAGCTACACTCCGTTAAATTGATTCTCTGTGTGCAACAATTTGTAGGAGCCGAGGATGCGCCCACTGAATTCTTTCAAGTATACTACAACTTTTACAAAAATTGGAGAACCACATGGGTTTCGATCCCATCTCAAGAGGGTGAAAGCCTCTCCGCCACACCAGCTGCGTCGTGGTTCATTGCCGCTACCTAGACCACTCTAAAAGCTGGCGGGTGCGCACATAAATTGTGTTGAGTTCGCGGATTCTCTGATCCCAACTCATTGTCTCACATTCAGGAGCTCTGTCTGAAGAGACAAGTGCCACCTCAATTTGGCGGGACGTAGGGTATTCGAAACCCTTTCACCGCATAGACAGTGCGGTTGCTCGCCATCTGCTCACGCCCCAAATTCAAGAGCAGTTTTATGAGATGCTCAGCTCCCATCTGGTAACGTTCTACCCCGTGATCCGGCGCTATCCGGTCATTCTATTTGAACACAGATTTTGCTATGTTCCGTCTCGAGGTCCAGATACATCAACTTTACTTAAATGCTGCCAGTTTAGGTCACGTGTGAGATTGCAGCAAACCTCACCGATATAGCTCATTTACATCTTACAATGAGCAAAGAACAGGATCACGCCAGGACGGTTTATCTGTGCCGCTACCCTCTTGTGATCCAGATAGATCCGCCAGAGGATGCCGGACGGCCATCCATTATCCTCTGACTTCAGCAAATGTTATCAGTGTTATTCCCTAGGACTCGAACCTAGGATCTCCCCTTTAATGGGGCGACTTAGCCGTTCATCCAGCACTGTTACATTTACTGCATTTGGTTGCCTTGGCGGGCCATTCTCCCGCTTACGTTTTCAACGCCATGTTGTAATTCGGCATGGACTTACAAGCTTTCAGGCCATAAATTGGTGGGTGCCCTAGGTAACGATCCTAGATTGCCCTTGTGAGGCAGCAGTTTTACAGACTGCGTGGGAGACCTCTCCCTGACACCCATATACATTAGAAAGGATTCATCCGCTGGTATTTCTGTTTCCAGATTCCTCCTAGCCGAGCAGCTTATTCCTGAATCGATTTGCTAGTCGTGTTCAGTTATCAGCTCTAATATCGGCGAACCCTTTCTAATGTCCACTCTTGCGAGTGGACAAGTGAAATTTGATCAGTTTTCAAAGTAGCTTGAATTTTACAGCTGGGTTCAGCATTTCGCTTTAACCCTTAACACGAGGACTATTATACCCGTGTTTGATGAAAATTTATTAACGGATGATAAATGACAGCTCGCGAGTATTCTATTTATAGGTGAATTCAAAAAATGCTGCATGTATTGACAATTTTTTTACTAAACTAAATAATTTTGGCTTGAATAGGGAACAACCATGAAGAAGTTGTTGATAGCTATACTGCTACTTTTGTTATGTTCATGCTGTTCAATTCAACAGAGAGCAGACTTCCCTGTTTCATTGATATCTGTGACACATCAAATCTGGTTTGCTGACGGCAGTGATTGTAATTCTGTTGCAGTTGGACCTCATACTATATTAACCGCATCTCATTGTGTTGACAAGAACACTTCTTCACTTGCTGTGGATTCCAAAGACAAAGTTGTACCCGTTAAGCATAAAACATATGATACCAAAGATCATGTGATCGTTATTTTGGGATACACTTTTAAGAACTGGGCTAGTATTAGTCAACAACCTTTACAATTGGGTCAGGAAGTGTTTATCGCTGGCGCTCCTGGGCGTTTGGATCAGTTGTATAGGACTGGTGTGTATTCAGGACTATCACATGTAGGATCACGCGCAGTAATGATGATGTTTCAACTACCAAGTTTCTATGGGGACTCTGGTTCAGCTATTTTCAATCAACAAGGAGAAATCATCACAACCATCACTTGTATAGCCTCCCTGTCTGACAATCATGATTACATCGGATTCGCCTGCGCTTATCCTTTGTCATTCTCGACACAACAGTTGGAACATATTCAATGAATGTGATAGATTATCTCAAGAGCAGGAAATATTCAGAACCAAGTCCAGAACAATACCATGACACAGAAGCTGGTATTCTGGACCTGTGTTGGAATACAACAGATGGCGCTTGGGCCATTCTTGAAGTTGGAGAGAATTCCAATTCAGACTTCTCATTCTGTGCCAGCGGACCTGATGGCAAGATCAAAATGCAAGGTGCCGCCACGATTGAGAATTTAGATGTTGTAATTGATTTCACCACTGAACTGATGAAACCTTAACAACCCGTAGGACTCTGGTTGGAAATAGCAGCAAATGTCATGTACATGTCAGGATGGATGGCCACCATCAGGCGTCCTATCTCTTTTGCAGTATCCATATCTCTGAAGATACCAAAGAGATTGTCCGTGTCATGAGTAACCCCATATAATTGCAGTACCACCATTTCACTGGTATCATATCCATCGATCATATTCAACTGAACAGCTGTTAATGGTAGTGCGTCGTTGATATTCATGGTAATTGCGTCACGTCCAGACTGCATTGATCACGATCAGGCAACTCATAGTCGAGTATAGTGATGCCATGTCTTTCAGGCCACCCCTCTGACTTACCAAGTTGTTCCAATGCCCAGACTCCATCCCAGTCATTCAACAACTCATTCCAAATCGGATTAGCGGCACGTCGAACAACTGCTTGATAGACATCATTATCAGATGCTTCAAGGATTTCGTCTGCTCCAGCCCAAAAATCATTGATTTCATGCGCGAGTTCTTCAGACAAGACATCTGTGTCGATGCCCAAAGTTAGCTCTAAATCCATACCAGACGTAATGCGATATTTCTTAATCATGGCGTGCCTTCTTTGCTTCTTTCGCAGCTTCAAGAAGATTGCGTATTTCACCATCCGTCACATCTTCTTCCTGAACATGTTTTGAAAGTAGACACACAACATCAGCTCCTGTTTCTTTCGCCACAGCGCCCATTGAGTCTGTCGCTAAAGATGAAAAATAGGTATCGTATGGGATGAATTCAACTTTTAATCCGTCAATCATTCTCATTGTTATTCTCCTCTGAATTCATTCAAAATACAGCGAAGGAGCGTAAATCACTCGCCGAGTGTCTTGGTCATACGCATTGAACACCAGTTGCTTTCTACTGATCTGCTTAGCATAATCTGCCAAAGCTTCTTCAATGGTGTCGCCATTACCAGTGGCAGAAGTCAGGATGTAGTCATCTTTGATTTCGCATCGCTGAAACTCAACATAATAGCGAGGCAATTTTCTACCAGCAAGAAATTCTGGTTCCCTTTCATTTACTTCCAATACAAGATCATTCACTTTGGCAAATTCTTGCAAACTTTTGTGTCCAGCAGGATTCAGTTGAATTTTCATGGTGTTGTCCTCAGAACTTGGTAGCGCAAGTAACAGTTTTCACATCGCATTCAGAACCAGCCGAACCATTCTGAAAGCGAACCGTGGTTGGAGTGGCCAAGAAACCAGCACCACCAGCATAGTCAGTAGCAGAGAAGTGTTCATCATTCTCGCCACCAATCATCAAGGGACGACTATCATTTTCCAGACCAGTAAATACACGATCAGCGCGATTCACCGTGAAGGGGGAAGGAAAACCGTGTGAGTGGATGCTAACATTCAAGGCAGAGAACCCAGCCTCAACTTTGTTAGAGTCAACAACGCAAGCCAGATGGCTCTTGCTTGAGAACAGCATCACCGAATATTGCTTGGTGGCCGAGTTAAAAGCCACTTCACCGCACCCTTCCAAGTCGGTCTTATCAGTGAAGCCACGCAAAGCAGGACGGACCTGATTCATCAAAAACTGCTTCAAACTTTCACCAGGTTCAGAAGTCACAACGGAAACAGCAACCGAAGGGACATGGCTCAACTTGAAAGCTGAAATGGTTGAGGAAACTGGCGCAGCAAAAGCGTTAGCAGTCACCAAAACTAGAGCAATCACGAAAGCTTTCATTTTAAACTCCAATGGCTGTTCCAACAAGAATTATTATACCTGAAAAATTGGAAGAGAGCTTAACGGATGTTAAATGGCAAACCTCTGGCGAATAGCAATAAGCAGCCAAGTTGCCTGGGCTGCTTATGCTAACAACATTGATCAACAACAATTACTTAGTGATGAACTTGTATCCATACTTTGGGTTGGTTGAATAATCAGCTACATCATATTGTTCAAATTTTTGACCAGCTGCTTGTGCGCGCACTTGGTCAGTAGCAAATCGGAACAACAACGCATATGATGGACGTGCGATAGCAGGATACCCCACTGGAGAAGTTGGTGATCCAATAAAGTTACCTGGTTGTCCACCACCTTTAGCAGACTGCAATGCGGCAGAGTCTTCTGGACACAACAATGCGGCAGCAACAGCAGCATCATAAGTACCAGCCAAGTTGATACTTTCACGCCAGTCAGAGACAGGACCTGAACCATCTGCGCGTATCAATCCTGAATTGTACACAGTAGCAAACTCGTGTTGCAATACAGGTTGAGCACCATCGCTTAGGATCGCGTCAAATGCAACTGTAGCGAAATAATCCAAGGTCGGTTGAAATTCACTGTAACCAGCCAACATAGCCAATCCAATACCCGTGATCAGGATTTGTTGTTGCCATGGAGCATATTCCTGATGAGGATATCCTTGTCCTTTGGCTGTCTGATCAATAGCAAAACCTTGTTGCGCTGGATAGAATGCATTGTAATCAGCTGCAATAGCCAGAACCCATTTGTCAAAGTAAGCTGGATTGCTGGAGTATTTTGCAGCATACACCAATGCAGTCAGTCCACGGCCTTTACCACGCACGATACCATGCTGTACACTTACACAACCAGCAGGTAAACGATAAGCATAGTTCTGCCACAATGCGGAGTAGTAATTACTCCACATCGCCAACTCCTCTTTGTGATATTCAGTACCGAATACCACTGCAGCATATGCACAGAAGTTGGTAGCATGAGCTTGCGCTTGTCCCAACTGTGTTGGATTGCTAGTTGTATATGGTGCAATTGGATTGCCTTGGATACCTCGGAATGCTGACAAGGTGCTGATCTTAGGATACTGTGTAACATCAATCATCTGACCAGTAGTGATATCACGCCAATGCGAACTCCATACACGTGAAGCGTTAGCCATGCCAAGTACAACTTCGGTATTTTGATCACTAGGGTTGGTACGATGGCAAGCATCCCACTGAGGATATGGTTGTCCTAAATGCGCATGTTCACCAGCAGTACCCATAGCTGAGATATCGCAACCATAACCAGTTGGACTATTATCAGCAGCATGGTATGAATTCCACATGCTGGCAGTTGGAGCATCAACCAATTCAGGGAACAATGATAGATCTGGGTCTGTTACCAAAGTTGGTGTTCGTAACCAGAATGGTCGTGAACCAGCTCCAACATACAGAGTCAGGTCACCATCGAATACGGTAACACCAGCGGCAGTGATAGTGAAATGACCAGACAAGTCACCAGTGGTCCCTGCGTACATGTTTTCTAGAGTTACACATAGACCATCTGCATAATATTTGGCGCCACCTTTGGTTGGGTCTCCAGCAACGAATGGTACGCATTCGCCCAATTTTGGATTGATGGTGATTGGAGTACCACCTACTGGAGTCCACACCACTGTAACAGAGTCAGGTGATGGAATGTTTAATGGAGCCGCACGCACACCAGATACAGTGACTTGTTTAGTTACAGCAGCACCACTGCCAGAAGCGTCTGAAATTCGCATCATGACTGGGTAAGTACCAGCAACATCAAAGCCATGTCGCATTGTACCACCTGGCGGCACTGTTGGGCTTGAACCAGGGAAATCTCCCCATTGCCATACGGCGGTAGCCAATGGAACACTACCACGTTGTGACTTATCGGTCACTACGATATCAAGTCCGTTTACCACCACATCAAAGTCAGCTGTCGCAGGTGTATTAGCAGGAACTGCATATACATCCTTAGATACCTTGCTGGTGTTTCCTGTTGAATCTGCAACTGATTCTAAGATAGTGTAGGATCCATTCTGGGCATATGTATGAGAAACAACTGCGCCCTTGCCAATATCTGGATCCAATGCGCCATCGCCCCAATTCACAGCCACGTCAACAATGTCGGCGTCCTTGTCAGTGCTGGTGTCGGTCAACGTCACTGTCAAACCATCTTGGGTGATCTTAAATGACGCCACTGGAGGGGAACCACTCGTGCCGCCAGTATTGCTACTTGTGTTGCTGCTAGTGTTACCAGTAGGTGGAGATGTTGGAGCACCTGCCGTGTAAACATTATCACTCGTTCCGGGCACTGTTACACGGAAAAGAACTGTGCTCTTGACGCCACTACTGTCTGTGGATACAAGTGCAGCATTAAATGTTCCTGGATTTGGATAATCTTTTGTAGCTGAACCACCAGCTCCGATTTCCTTAGCAGTTCCGCCCAATCCGTATCCAACTGTAACAGATGTCAAAGGCAGAGCACTTACTGATTGATCCGTGAAAGTAACAGTTTGGTTAGAACAAACCACATGCACACTGGCAACCACGTTGGATGACACATTGGCTACAGGTGGGTCTGGTGTTGTGTTCGCTGGAGGAGTTGTATTAGATGTTGCATCTGAAATAACAAGAGAACCAGATGCTGTAATAGTTACAGGCAATGAAAGACTTTGAGACGCAGCCAAAGCTTCTTCAAATCTGGGATATGAAACATTGTTTACTGTGTATAGGATAGTATCTGTAAAAACAGGAGTTGTCATTAAACGTTCCTCGGTTTTGCGTGTATCCCTGTAAAAATTATTTAGCTGATATATTTATGGATCAAGGAAAAATCCTATCCAAGTAAACGCATTGCCATTGCGCACGGTGTCCGTGTAGCTGATTGTGCCACTCACGCCACTGCCCGGAGGATTTAACTGATACGCAGAGGATATTGCATCATTTACCACGATGGGAGGCGGTGATAACAACCATGGTGATGTTACGGAATCTCCACCACCACCAGCCGCAGCATTGGTTTTACGCCAACCAAAGAACATTAATGGAATAGCATTTGGTTGGGTTGGTGCTACCAGAGGACCAAAGGAAACAGGACTAGATGCGGAAGATACATAGTTAGCATTTATGTTTTCTATATTACCACTGCCAGTCGTTTCATAATATTTTACAGACATATAAGCACTTGCGCTTGCCGTGATCGTGATTGTAGTTTCATCACCACCAGCAATTTTCTTATACACTTTCAATTGTTCTGTGCTAGCGTTAAACGCTTTAACTAACACCCATGCACCTGAAGTGGCTCCGTTATCAGATATTGATAATGTTGGTGCCAGAGATCCGCATACTCCAATTAAGATAGGATGCCCATTGACAGGAGTTGCTGGTAGAGTGTAGACTAATGATGTACCAAGTGCACCAGTTGAGTAAGTTGATGGATTCTGGATTAATGTTGGCACTCCACCAGTTGGCAGATGATTCGTTAATGCTCTTTGTTTCAACAAACAACTGTGAAGCATTACCAGATAATCCAAGTGTCAATTACAATTTGTTCTGCAACTCTGGCATCTCCAGCTGAACCACTTGTATTGGCTCCATTAGGAGTGAGCAGAGTCACCCCTGTTCCAGCAGATATAGAAATCGCGCCTGTATTGGCTTGACGCATAGGAACTGTCGCACCCAGGGGCATAGGAACAGTTGCATTGTTGGCTATTGTGACACTAATGTTTGCAGTGTTGGTGCAAAGGATACCATTTCTTTGGTCAGTGACCACCAGTGTATATGTATTTGCTGTTACCGTGTTAATCGGTAATGGCAGTGGTGGCGTCAGGAAAGTTATGTTTGACATCTATTAACCAATCACAGTTGCGCGCAAAGCATTTGCTGAAGGTGCTGCCGAGAAAATCAAAGTGACAACAGTTGTGTTGGTGCATTCAACAGTAGCATATTGCATATCATATGGACTTGCGTTGTTTCTTAATTGTACGATAACATCCTGTGTTCCTAGACCATGCGTGATGTTGATAGTTGTGGATGATCCATCACCAACGTTGGCAGAATATTTGCGACCATAGACTGAATTGTTGACGTACAAACCTGTTGAATCTGCTACCAATCCTGACCCAGCAGGAAGCAATACACTGAATGCACTTCCAATCAATTGCAAACCACCAGATGCTGATGCTGTATATGTACCACCTGCACCAAATTGGGTCCAAGTCTGGTTGGTTGTTCCAACAGTAATAGGATCAGGTGTTGTCAAATACCATTGTGTTCCTGCTTGAGTTGAACCGCCTACTGAAAGAACCAATGCACCAGTTGTTAGCTCGCCAGTGATAGAGTCATTCGCTAGACCCCACGCAGTTGAATTGGCAATGTAAATACCATTCAATGCAGCATTGCTTTGATTCTTGACAAGGACGCGTTGTCCACCCGTCAGAGACACGCCGTCAATGGTCTGTAGGCCAGAAAGAGTGATGTTTGCAGTGGTAGCAGCATTTACAGCGTTCTTTACATCCAATCCAGCAGCAGCAGATTGTGCTGCGGACAGAACATATGCTTTGGTGGCGGCATCAGTGTTGGCAACAGGATCAGCCAAATTGGTGATGTTGCGGTTGTTCATGCTTACATTCGCTGTTGGAGCAGCAAATGAATTCAAGGTGGTACCAGTGATTGAAGATGTTAACTGCCCAGAATTCAATGCGGAAACAGGTATGTTAACAGCCTTGGTTGCGTCAAGAACAACCCAAGCAGTGCCATTATATTGATAAAGACTGTTCTGAACAGAATTGTAGTAGACCTGTCCTGCGAATGGAGAAGCAGGAGGAGTAGACAAAACTTGCACCACCACGTTCAACAATTGGTTTTGTTTCAAATCTACATTGTCAAGATAAGTGATTGCCATTGTACTTCCTAATTAGTTTAGATATGCCGTGCCAGCGAAGGCTGCAGAAAAAGAGACAGTTACATTGTTAGAGTCAACATAACCAACTGTGCCAAAACCTTGTGTTCCGGCTGTATCCACAACTGTTACACTAGGGTATTTATTTAGACCATGGTTGATATTCCATGTTGAATTTGCTTGAGATTGGTTGAATTTGAAGAATGCGTCACCTCCGCCACCACCTTGCGCAGTAGACCATTCTGTACCATTTGAGGAATAAACAGACAATGCACCTGTTGAAACATTGGCAACCAGAGCAATAGTGCTAGGATGTTGGTTTGCTGCTGGCAGATCAACTGCACTGTTTGCGACGAACAATTGTAGAGGTTCAGAATTAGACCCAGCTTGTACAATGGTTTGCAAGTTTAGACGGAATGTATGGCCTGACCCACCATTAGAATTCGGCAAATTGTCTTGTGCCAGAACCCATGTGTTTGAAATAGATACATTGGAGATGGCTACTGGGAAATCAATCCATCTGCGAGATGGAGTAGGGGCGGCATAAGTTGTTGAATTACTTGTGGCTACCTGAACATTGCCTGCAGCAGCTACAGCCTGTTGCACTGTTATTCTGTAAGTGTTACCCACACCACCATTGGCGTTCGGTAGATTGTCTTGAATCAACAACCAAGTGTTAGACGTGGTGATGCCATTAGCAACCACAACAGGGAAGTCAGTGAATCTTCTGGAGATTACAAGATTAGACATTTCTTGGCAACAATGGTTAGACTAGTGTATTTATTTGAAAGTTAAGCGGTTCGGGTGTAACTCAATGTTACAGTCACGTTAGGAGTGAAAGCTGAAGTTGTTCCATCTGATACGAGACAACGCCAAGTTGATACATAATTGGTACCATCCACGCAACCTGTCCTGGAGAAGGTGACAGCAGCTACAGTTGCGGATGAAATGGCAGTGTTTGTGTCTCCACTGACTCTTGACCAAGAGAAAGTATAACTACCAGACCCGCCAGAACCAGATGCTGTAACTGTTCCTGATGAACCAGATGGTCCACTGGCAGTTGTACCTGTACCAGTATGGGATATAGAAGTCGGACTTACTGATGCGCTGACATTAACGTAATTGGTTGCACCAAGAAATTGACTTATCGCCAACCCTGCTACAGTTGCACTGACGTTAGCATTAGCTGCAGTGTTAGGCACATAACTGCCACCACGAACATAGGCACTTAGATTGTTCGGACCACCGAATTCTGTCTTGATCTTGGTGAGTGAAACTGGAGCAGTTATCGTCATTCTTAATTGCTTCCTGGAGGAGTTTTAACATTATATTCTTGATCATAAGCGGTCTTGATCAGAGTCATGATACCTGCTACTGAAATTTTGGTCAGGTCTGCTCCAGTCACTGGATCAACTAACGTTCCTAGAGGTTCACCATAACAAGTTGCTAGTTTCTGCGAGAGATCAACATATAATGTGTTAGGATTATTACTCAATTGATGGTATGTGTTTGCTACAGATATATAAGGGGCACTTTGGAAAGAAACAGCAGTTTCTCCAGACACAGGATTCCAAATCAACTGTGTCATCGGAGCGAGCATCTCGCTATTGGTGTTTGCACCCAAATCAGCGAATCTGGAATTGGTGGCGGGATCAGTGCTGCCTGGAACATAATTCATAGATATTTCTCCAAATGTTGTTTGAGATCAAGCAATTCTTGTTGTAAACATTCGATTTTAATAGATTGCTGTTTAACAACATCTCCTAAATCATTTATTTGTGCAGCCAATGCCGCAGTTAACTTGGAGTAGGAAACTTGTTTGATCTTTTCCCCAGTTTCGGTTGTGACTTCTCCCACTACTTCTGGATAATCTTCTTCTAATTCTTGAGCTATGAATCCGAATTCAAGTTTGCCTGTGTCTTTCATGACAAACGTGCGTGGACGCAGTCTAGGACGAGGCGCCATATCCTGAATATTGTTCTTTAGTTTTCTATCTGATGAAATAACGAAATCTGACGCCATTACTGCCTTATTGGTATATGACCTCACATACGTTGTATCAGTCATATACCAACCACCAGCATAAGTATTGTTATACCAACCCATCTGCCCTGTGCTGCGATACCAATCCCCATTGGTTAAAAATCCAGTAGAAGTGGTGTTGCCGGATAGTACAGGATTTGTTAGTCCTTCATGCACAATACGATATGAAGCTGCACCAAATGACCATCCGCCAATTTTTAACTGGTTGTCTGAATCAAGTCCAAAATAGCATGCGAAAATTCCATTTCTGTGGAATGTCATGAATGCACCAGCACCTGTGGGACTATTATTATAACACCAAATTGCGCCCAATCCACTGGTAGCGGTGCCGATAACAGAAGCCTGGCCTCCTGTAAATTCAGTCAATCCTGTGACTGTTCCACCTGTTTTGGACAAAAGTCCAGAAAGGTCTTGATCTCCTGTATTATTACCAGAAAGATTAGTAGATGTTATGGTGTTGTTAACAATCAATGCTCCGTTTTGATTCACTGTTCCAGATGAATTCATATTCCATTGAGTGCCAGAACTATTAGCGAATGCTATTACGTCAGCAACATTCGCACTCGTTCCAATAACTAGTGTACCTCCCCCTCCACCCACATTTGCATATGCTCCACCCGGTGCTGCAAACAAATATCCCCCATTAAGAATATTGACTCCATTAGTTGATAATACAATGTTACCTTGTGCTGTTAAATTGGTGATGGTTATTGACGCGGAAGAATTGATTGTGGGATTAGGATAGGACCCAGTCAAAACACCACCAGCATTGCCGGTTGGCACTGTGCCGCCGCTCACTTGAGAGTCTACATACTGCTTAGTAGCGGCTTGTAATGCAGAAGAAGGATCTGCTGCAAGAGTCAGAGTATTAGAAAAAGTTGCTGATTTTACAACTGATAGATGCGTGCTGATTGTAACATTGCCTGAAAATGTTGCACCAGAAAGAGCTGCATAGTTCGCTAAATTAGATGACAATTGCGTTGTGTTCGGATAATTTGCAGTTAGAACTTCAGTATTGGTGTAATTAGCAAGGTTCGCAGTTAATTGTGTAGGCAAAACAGCATTATTGCCTGCGAAATCATCTGATGAATGGTAGACTGTATTACCATAAGAGTTTCCACCCAATTTCACAACAGTTATTAATCCGTTGCTGTGAAGAGTTATGTCTCCAGAAATGGGTACAGAATTGAAACCAGAACCATCACCAACCAAAGCATTACCAATGGTTGCAATGTTATTGGCACCGGTGCCACCTTTATCAGTTGATATTGGATAGACTATAGCAGAACCAGTGGCTTCATCAACATATTGTTTGGTCGCGGCTTGATTGTTAGATGTTGGTGCGCCTGGCAATTCTATGGGTGCAGTGACAGACAATAACCCATTCGCTGCGTCAATAGAGGACCCATCAGGCCAACTGAGAGGCGATGGCATCTGGCTTAGAGTTGAAGAAACAACTGCACCTGCAATGCCAGCAGCGCTATCTTCTGTTACACCATCGGTGGTGTCGTTTACACGAGCGACTTGAATACCATTAACTTTTACGTTGGGTGAACCTGCAGTGATTTGGGCAGTCAAGATATCTGTACTCTATCAACAAAAAAGGATGCAGCCTTGCGACTGCACCCTCTATTTATTTGCTGGTCTAGATGTATCCTAGCTCCAGCTTTCTCTTTCTTCATTTTTCAAAAATAGTGGACCACCATTTTCACACCATCCAGACCCTTTCCTGTGGGGAAAGAAATATCCTAAACAATTACAAGGTTTTCCTTGCTTTTTCCTTTCTTTTCCAGAGTCCCTATAGTGATCAACATAGACTTTTGGCGATTTCTTACAGAATCGACAATTAGCATAATGTTTTCGGATATATTCATCTGGATGACGTGTTAATGTTTGTCTGCGTCCACAATGAGAACATCTGCAATGTGGCATCCTTAACCTGCAATGTCCTTGAAGAATGCCATTGCTTCATCTTCCTCTTCATCTGAGATTGAAGTTTGTGCAACTTCTTCCGCTTGCTTAGCAATAACAGTTGAAGGACTTGTCTCTTCCTTCTTAGCATGCTCTGAAACTTCAACAGGCCTTGTCGCAGTTTGTGTTGGCGCTGCTGATGCGTTGGTTTCGCCCAAAATCAAGTCAGCTGAATTACCAATCACTGAACGCAGATTAGCTTCCAGCTCCTGATAAGTCTTGAACTTGTTTGGAGCCACTTCAGGAAGAAGAGGATAGGTTTGAGACCAGATCTTTTCAATCTCTTCATCCGAATCTGAAATGGGTTTTGCAGATTCAAACTTAGAAGATTCATAAGAGCGATATCCATTTTCCTTCTTGATAATCAGACGGAAATTGGCACCAGTCCACATATCAAATGGATTTACTGGTTCATCACCTTCAAACTCCGGATGCATTACATCATTGACCTTCTTCCAGATCTTGGCACCATAGCGATACAAGAACACTTTACCTTCATTGGCAACGTTTCCTGGATCACGGACTACCTTGATGTTTGAGACATAATGCAACTGGCGACGTTGTGCACGTGCCATCTTACGAGCAGCACTCTCATCATCCTTACTTGAGTTCCACAACTTGCTATTCAGAACAGAAACAGGATCCTCTTCGCCCAGAGTCGTTCTGGAGAGATTGATATACCAACGTCCAGTTGGACCCTTAAAACCATGATCAAAATACTTTACAAACGGAATTTCTTCGCCCTCACAAGCTGGCAGGAAACGAATAATTGCAGAACCATTGCCATCCTTATCAACAGTTGGTTCCCAGTAACGCTCATCCTTGCTGTACTTATTGGTGTTGCTCTTTTCTACTTCCTGACGCAGCTTCTCAAATGAATCTGCTGAACCACGCTTTAAATCTTTGAAATTGATTGCCATGTTACTTTACCTTTGTATGATTGTTGAATGGATCGTCCTGATGCCTTGACTCTTCCTTAGATTTATAATGATAATTGATTCCCATTCAAAAAATTAATCTTCCTTAACTGTGAATTTCCCAAACAGGGACGCCTGCTTTTCTTGAAATTGAAATCATGTTTTTGGTTCCATTCCCACCAGGAAAAGCAACAACACCATCTGGTTCCATTTCTAACATCTTCTTGTTTCTGACACGTCCAGCAGCGCAATGTAATCCAGACCAATCGGCAGGAACTGGGGTCACTTTGATACCATTTTGATTTCCCCCAGTAACCTGCCATTGAATCAGCGCCTGATGCGTCGCCATGAATGATTTCCACGATTTCAACTTCTTCATTTAGAGCATTCAAAACTGTATTCAGTTTGATGTAGTCATCATAATTGCGACCACCGCAAACTAGAATTCTAACTTTCTGTTTCATTTGATTCCAGAACTTCCAAAACCACCTTCTCCACGTTCTGTTCCAGAAGTGAATTCACAGACTAACTGTAGGTGTTTGTTGATATTGATTTGTGGAGTAACTATCAATTGGGCGACACGGTCACCAGCCGTGAAGTTGATTGGCTTGCCACCATAGTTATGCAAACATTGAATCAGTTCACCTTGATAGTCAGGATCAATCACACCTGTACCATTGGCCAGTCTAACTCCCATTCTGCCAATACTTGAGCGAATGTAAACCAATCCCAACAAGAATGGGTCCTGCAGCCATACTGATAGTCCACTTGGAACCATCTTGATTTCATTAGGTTGCAGGAAAACATCCTCAGTTACACGGAGGTCCAAACCACCCAATTTGCTCCCAGTGAATGCTTCTTTCTTGTAGAATGGTTCGCCATGGGGTAGAATTCTAATTTCAATCATTTGTTCCATCCTTCTGGATATGCCTTTGCGTAATATTTTTCAGACTTGTCGCTGTAATTGACCCAAACTCTTTGAAATCCCTCATCAAACAACTTCTGTAAGATTCCAGTAGAAATTTTCCAATCCAATGGCATGCCATGGAGCTCTATAGAATCATCATAATAATCCCAAGATAGATGCCAATCACACCAGTCTGGGATAGACGGCTCCAACATGTTTTCTATTTCTGCTCTAGCAAATGTGGAGCAAAATAGTCGTTCAGAGAGATTCATTCTTAAATTCATTCATGATTTTATTCTTCAGAGCCAGAGTTTTGAACATTCAAACAAGAGATCATCATAACCACCAATCAAACGATCACCATCAAAGACCTGTGGAAATGTTCTTGCATTTGGATTCAACTCTAGAAGTTCCTCTCGAGTGAAATCCCTATCAAGTTCTTTGTAGTCATAATCAAGATTGTGTGAATTCAACAAGAGTTTTGCTTGATCGCAATAAATGCAATTTGGCTTTCCATAGATTGTGATCATGCAGCCTCCTCAACCAATACTGGTTCCTGAACCGCATTTTCAGTCTTTTTGATCTTGGTTATATCCTCAAGAGGATTCATAATCGCATCCTGCATTCCATGATGTAATGCTCTGGCGCGTTCAGGAGTAGCATGTATACCCAACCATGCAATTGCGCAGAAATCATTGAAACGCTGCTTGTAATACTTCTTAGACTTTTTCATGGCTAACCTTGATCATGTTGAGAATGTGAGTCCAGTTCAATCGCATAAGTTCTGTGTTATGCAACATATCTGAATAAGTTTTGGTAAAATTTGCAGCTTCTGATAATCCCCTGGGACCATTTATATATTGATGAATTGTTCCTCTACATGCATTGTAGAACGTCTGCAGATGTATGTTAAGATCCGGAATGTAGGAATAAAGGTGGATTAAATTGCCTGATGTTTCTGGAATGGCTGCCAGATCACTACAAACGCAAGTCAATCCTGCAGACATTGCTTCAATCAAACAAAGACAGGATGTTTCTTTCCAGATAGAAGGATAAACAAAAATATCAGATTTCAGGAGAGCTTCCCTGATTTTATCATTTGAAACAGTACCATGATAAGTCATATCAGGATGAGACTTGATATCTTCAAACAATTTCTGATATGGTTTGTCTCTTTCTTCCCATCCATACAACTTGAAACTTGAATACACATCAAGATGCAATTTATTTGGAAATTCTTGAGTCAGAGCATGAAACACTGGGACCAACAACTCCAAACCACGATGGGGAGTCGGCGTGTAGATCAAATGAATCTTATCATCTACTTTTTGTTTTTGTAGAATATCAATCGGATCAATCGCATTCCTAATGATCGCACATTTATGTGGCAACAATTTAGGAAAGGTCCTCAGAAATTCATTCCTCTGCCATCGTGTCAAGAACACAATTGCATCTAGTCTTTCTAAAATCTTTTCATTTTCGAATACAGTTACTGACTCTGGATCTTCTGGTAGATCATGTTCCCAGAATACATGATGTTTCTTGGATTCATCAAAGCCACGGAATCTGGAACGTATGATCTGGAAATCCTTCAGAAGATCTGGAGCAACCAATCTTTCTAGACGTTCACCTAGAAGTTCTGTCCCACCTTTCGCCTTCACATCTAATTCATTTTGTGAAACCATTTTTCTCATTTTCCTTGTATGCTTTTTCTAGACCATCGGCCATGTTATGAAAAGGATGGTTTTGGTTCAGCAATGAACGCATGAGTAATGATATTACACACTCTTTCAAAAGTAGTATGTCAGCAAAACGACAGGTTGTTATTTCTGGATATTCTGATGAAATTGTCTTTATTAATTCAACTATGATGAATTCAATCTTGTTAGAGTTTACAGGGTCAGTCACAAATTTTTTATAACTATCCTCCAACACATCTGGCACCTTCAAAGGTAGAGGTTGCTCTTCCAAAGGATTATTATCGGACACCATAATCTTGTTGGTTGTTTCCACAGGTTCTGTTTGAGTTGCTATTTTCTTCTTATTTTTAAAGTCAACTGAAACAACATTGTTTTTATTATCAGATTCATTCATAATCAGTCTCGAAGGATGGATCCATGCAATTCACATCATCTTCAATTGCTTTCTCAAGGAAATAGATAGCTGTCCCCTGATCGCACTTCATTTCTCTACAATATTGATTCGTTAATGACTCCAAACTCCAATTTCCATGCTTGTTTATAAGATCACGTGCTTCTTCCAGATATGTTCTAACTGCACTCATATTAGCCCCACATTGTTGAGATGACCCAAAGGATGAATATTGCGAAAATACCTGTCAGACAGATATACAAAATAACAGGCAGGAAAACCAGCCACCAAGGAGTGGTGGGACACAACAGGAATTTTATGAGCAGTGTTGCCATTGAAGGGATTGTGCAAATCCAAAGTCCTTTCAACCAATTACGATAGACTGCTTCAAGCGCCATTTTCTTGCACCTTCAATGCTTCTTGAATCAATATAAAACAACCCATGACTTTATCATCATCGGTGTCTATATTATAAGTCACTTGGTTCAAATTATGCTTGTCAATTTTTGAATGAATCTTGAATTTTGGTTCAGGATGGATTGAATGAATTACACATTCCATATTCCGGGCGAACCGTCTTGCTTTGATTGAAGCAAGAAGCCACTTAGCTAGATTTATCATTTTCCAGTTCTGATTCTATGATCCAAAAGTCACTTGCTAGTTTAACATTAATTATGTAGTCATAAGGCATCAAAAAATATCCTTCCTGGCCCCAATCTGCTCCCCAACTGTTTCTAATCCAAAAACTTTTTCTTGAATCATCAAACCCTACAGCCAAGACTGCGTGACCACCGAGGCATTGCTCGGCAGGCGAAGGTATGGGCTGAATGCCTGTCCTTGCGACTTCTGCGGACTCAAAGGACTCATAGACTGAAAATCCGAATATGACAGGGTGTTTTTGAAAGATTGCTGTTTTGATGGATTGCAGGACTTGGGGCACTGCGCTGTAGGATGTAATAATGTTTCTAATAGCGACTTGATAATCTGCTGATTCAGGTGCTGCTGATATTCTTTCAGAAAATGGCCAATAACTTTCTGGGAGAGTTCCGTATTTGGCAAGTGCTTTGACGGAGTCACGGATAGTTGCGCCCGCATCCTGATTGGTTGTACCTTCTTCAATTCTTTCGTTGTAGTAGAGAAACAAACGGGAAGGCATGAAATCGGGCAAGTGTTGTTGGGAAAGCTCATACTCATAGGCTGCAGATGCAGCATGGGCTGTACAGCTATTGGTTTGACCTTGATCCCAGACTTCAGGCATTCCTTCAACCAATCTGAAGGAAGATGGTAGTTGAACTGGTTCTTGTACACCGAAGAAATTGTCTCTTGAATCATGCTGTTGCTTCTTCCACCCATATGAACGTTTGATAGGTGACATTAGAGTGCCCTTGGTATTGACACTCTATTTATTTCATGCTGGTTTGCTAGACTCTTGGTTTTTCTTGAAAGTTGGTAGATATTTACCAGTAAATTCAATAATTTAGAATCACTGTTTTAGGAAATTTTCTTGTAGCTACAAACCCTTGGCCCCGACCTTAAACTAGCAAAATATCAAAGATTTCTGAATTCCTTAAGTCCAGAGATACCTACGGATGTTGATCAGGTCTTTCAGAGCCTTATTCTGCCGCTTCACAGCTATATTTTCAAGCTGAATCAGGCATTGGTAATACTGTTGGATGATAGCTTTGTTTTTATTGAGTTTCTTACATGTTCTTACAACACGCTTTGTCCAATTACCAATGTCATCTTTCCCATAGATTTCATCCAACCAGTTTAGAATGCCTTCATATGGATCATCTTCATCTTCCATAGGGGCCGTGCCATAAGGCATCAAAGTAGCATCTTGTGCAAGAGGATCATGTTTCCACCAATAATAGAGACGCTCCATTGTTTCAGCAGCTTCGCGATGATTTGCATCAGAGTCCCAATCAACAATACCATCACGTTTTTCTTTCTCAACGAAATTAACAAGGATCTGCATAGAAGCATGCAAGAGTTGATGATCACAATCAACCCATCCGCGTTTCAACGTCTTGATGTGAAGATGATTAGGATGGTATTTGATGCGAGACTTCAGATCATGAAGCCAATATGGATGTCTCATCAGCGAGTCCTCTTATTACCCCATACAAGCAAGAAAAATACAATAAGCCACCAAAGAGCCCAGAAATGTTCAGACAGGAATGCAATCATGATCGTTTGTCTTCAACGATTTCAAGCCAGCCAGTGATGTTCTTGACGGGCATACTTGATCCTCTAGGTGTGTAACAGCGACCTCTGCTAACTGTCATAACAGCCCAACTGGTGTCGTTGTATTTGCTGTCAAAACTATGCATCCAAATATTACCCCGAACCAGTATCTTTTTGCCTTCAGGTGGTACGCCTGTATTCCATCCCAACTTAACACTACGCTTGAGCTGACGAGCATTTCCCCAATTCCATTTAGCATGCCAATTGACTTCACTTAGAATATAATTCAGAATACAAAGTGCAGCAATAGCGCCAATGACCAATAGAAGCACACCAGCATACAAAAGAATTGTCATCATCATAATTGTATCCTCAATAATTTACAGTCCGTAATCGGCACGATTATAAGTGTGTTCAGTAATATATTTTGGAAGGACTGCAGGAACATTCTCACAATCCCAGAATAGATAATCGTCACCCATGCTTCTTCCAATACAAGATCTGTATGTTATTCCCAATTTATTCATTACATCCTGTGCGTGCTTATTTACACCATTGCATGTTGCAGCGAAATAATCATACCGAAGATTCATTATGACTGTATCCTCTGGAGTCTATCAATTTCAGCGGCAATCAATGCGCCTGCCTTCTGAAGTTCCCTGATACGATCTTCTCCTGGCTTCCACCACTTTGGGGACCAAGGCCAGATTAAAGGGGCTTGGCCACTTTGACTTACAGGAAATGGTCTCCAGCGATGTGGAGTTGCATAACAGGCCGCTGCAGAAGCAAGTTCTTCCTTGATGTATTGGTCATCGTGTTCTAAGGTGAAACCTTCCCTAGAAAAATGACCAGCACGCTCTTCAGCGATCAATTCTATGCCAGTCTTCATTCGTCATCTTCCTCTGCTGCTCTGAATTCTTCAAGTGATGCGTCATACCAATCCCAATTGTTGACACCACCAGCATGTAGAGCAGCAAGGATTGCGGAATCTCTTTGTAGTTCTTTGTATTCTGCTTCGGTGATAGTTACTACTTTGATTGTTTTTTCAGTCATTTCTTTGAGTCCAATTCAAATCCAACCAGCACCAGAGAAATCGCGGATGTTAGAAGCCAGAAAGAAGCTGCGCTGAAAGGAAGAAACTTTCCTGCTTCCAGAACATCAACAACGAAATAAGTAGTGCTGGTCGCGTAAATTAACAAAAGAGAAACAAGCGCAATCGGACGATTGATTCCGAATTTCTTGCTCATAATCCATACTCCTCAAAGAATTCGGTCATGTTCCTATCAGCAAAACTTTGAAGCGGATGTTCAATATCATTTTCACGCATCACAGCTGACGTGATAGCTTCAGCAATGAGAACATAATCAGATGGGTCTATATCTTCTATTTCAGGATAAGACTCTTCAATCGCCTGTATCACTTTGTCTAACATGATATTAAAGCGATCAATTTCTTTTTCATCTGATTTGAATTTTACATACTCATCAACAACAGAAGGAAACTTAATTACATCACCCATTTATTACACCTGTGTTATTATGATAGAGCTTAACGGATTTTAAATCTGTCAACCATTAGATTTAAACATTTCTGCAAGTTGCTGTTCTGTCATGCCTTCAGCTTTCAATTTTTGTCTTAGAGTTTCAACAGCCTTTTGAACCAGCTCTTGTTCCTCTGGATAAGCTTCACGATATTCAATCCAGACCAACAAATTAATGTTCACCTGGCAAAGTTTGTCTGAAATGGGTTTGATTACAAACCAGATTGGGTAGAGGATAAGTATAAGAGTAATTATACTCAAAATCATGAAAGGCAGGTAGAGAATGATCCAAGCCAATTGCGTGAGTGGCACATTTATTGACTGATCCATATGACCTTGAAGTCTATGCCATTCCTTTAATATCATTTGGCCTGATGCGTCAACTCCTTTCAGAGTGGTTTGCATGACCCACACTACACCCAACATTACCACAGAAGGTGGAAGACCTACAATACTTCTCCAGATCATTCCTTTTGTACGCTTCAACATTGCTTTCATAATTTATCTCAATATTGTGGGACTGTAACAAGAATGGTGTGATATCCGCAGATGTAAGCATTACCATAATAGTCTACACAGTAAGTTGGCACCTGTTGGTAGACATAATGTGGATACTGATAAGCGGGATATTGCGGATAGTTGTATGCTGGATAGCTTGGGTAAGCAGGATACACGCGCAAATCAAAATGATCATGTCCACGCCAACCATTGTGGTATCCAATTGAAAGACCAGGAGCTTGTATTCTAACTCCAATGTGGGAATGTGCAAAAGCTGGTGTGCACACAGCGAATGCTAGCATCAAACTCAACAGGAACTTCTTCATATCAAATGCCTCTTGTTAAATTCAATTATCCCGTGGTACGCGCACACGCCACTAAATATATTTAGTTTCTATTCAAAATTATATTATGAAAAATCAAGAAGCTTTCACATATTGTTGGACTGATCATCTAAAAAACATGCTCTATGTTGGTTGCCATAAAGGTTCTGAGGACGACGGATATGTTTGCTCTTCTAAATGGATGTTAGAAGAATATACCAAGAGGCCCGACGATTTCACAAGACAAATCATTACAGAAGGAACTTATGACGATTGTTTGATGTTAGAAGCAACAATTTTGAAAACTGCAGACGCAAAGAATAATTCTGACTATTACAATCAACATAATGGAGACGGAAAATTTGTGTGTAAAAATATCACTGAGGAAACTAGAGAGAAATTGCGTAGGCGAGTGCCTTGGAATAAAGGTAAACGGATGCCAGAGCATCAACGCCAAAAGTTATCAAAACTGGTTCCATGGAATAAAGGCAAAATTTTTACTCATGCTCAAAAATCTAGAATGGTGCCTTGGAATAAAGGCAAAACGATGAATGAATCACAAAAATCTAAGTTAGTATGCTGGAATAGAGGAAAACATCTTTCGAAAGATCACAAACAAAAAATATCAGAATCAAATAAAAATCCGTCGCAAGAAATAAGAAATAAGATATCTGAAGCGAACAAAAGAAGACATAAAACGGACTGACCTTTTCAGAGGCGTCAGTCTTTCCTCTCATCCGCAGGATTTAATGCATCACCCTGTGGGTTCTTTAATTCAATGCTCCGTTGAGGAACCAAGACGGAGCCACTCTTGGGATCAGGCCGCTAGGGCTAGATCGTATGCATTATCGTTTGCATTTGACGTTTGAGTGTTCAGATTTACAAGCCTACATTCAACGCTTGGGTAGAGCCTTGTCCTCAGTCCAGACTGTCGAAGCCATGTCCACCCCATCAAAAACAAACTAGCGTCACCGGGTCTAGGATTTCTCTTACGATACGGTGATCTTACCTTCCCCTTTCGTGACTAATTTGCTTTTGGTGGAGTGGGCGGGAATCGAACCCGCGTCCAACCTGCCGCCAAACAACACCTTTACTACCATTCTACAATAATTTGCGTTGCCAGAGCTTATCCCAATTGGCTGCTGGACCTTCTCTGTACGAATTTCGCGCCACCTACTTTTCAACCAACAACGCAAATCTATTTATTGTACCAGAGCACAAATACATCCTCTTTATTCTTGTCTATCCATTCGGGATTCCAACCGTCCACATAGACATCGGAGGGATTGATTCTGCCAATTATAACTCCTTTTTCATTGACCAGGTCTCCACTACCATCATGGTCAGTCAATGTGTTTATATTCACATCTATAAAAAATTCATCCCAAGTCATCAACATGCCTTCATGCCCATCAATCACTACATCATCCAGGCATCCATTTTCTTGGATAAGTCGTTGTTTGATTTCATGCCACTTGTTAATGTCCATGATGTCACCTCAAATCGAAATTACTTGGTTGCGACGATCAGCTTCAGCTTGGGCTGCTTTCTTGGTCCAGAACCTCTGAACAAAACCATATTTGTTCCGAGCAAGTCTGTAACTACTGCCAAGCGCCCAGCTACTGACGCACCGCGCGACGGTCCATCCGAATATCAATTTCCACTCAACCCATTGACCTCTCATTTTAGCATCTTCTCTGTGTTGTCAGTTGCGAATCTGCTTCTCTTCGAAGACATGGAATACCAAACCATTCCTCAGATGAACAGTGCCGTAAAAATCAAGGAGTTCTTCTGATTCAATTGCTATGCCTGTCGTGAAGAAAATGAAATTCCTCTCTTCCAGAGGTTGAGTGGTGTCAACTTGTGCCCAAATGAAAACCTCTCCTGCTTGTTGTTCAGCGATGGAGATGATTTTTGAACCTTTTGGCATCTGGATTGCAACATAAGGAATCAGACGATATTTGTAGATAGTTTTCATTGCCACTCCTCAGATGCCATCCAATGGTTGACTCAACAGGATGTATTATACGCCCATTCAGCAAACTTAACTTAACCGAAGTTAAACTTAATTATCTTCTCCATAAGCTTGCAGCATTGCATCAGCAATAGCATGCACCAATTGTTGTGGTATATTGATACCAATGGTTTCTTGGTATCCATAACCTGCTTTTTCTGGTTTCCTGCACTTGTAAATGGTCAATTGATCAGAGTCAGTTCTTGAGGTGATGAGCCATTCATAATTAGAGTTGACATCCGGCAGGATCCATTGTCTGCTGGTTCTAACTGTTGGCTGTCCAGCTTTCAGCGGAATAGTCACTTGAACTTTTTCCTCAGACTTCTTTTCACTGGTTACTGGTTTTGTTTTGAACATCTTCCATCTCCTTTCGATTTGAAGTATGAAATCATAATTTTAGCCATTGAATCAGCAATCTGTTCCACTAGCATATCTTCTGGAAGGCACATCATTGCTTCTTGACTGATAGCATAACCTACTCTGCCATCTTTCCAATGAAATCCCAAGTGTACTGCGTCTGTCAAAACATCATGCTCTTCAACAAAATTCAACATCCACAAGACTTGGGAATGCAAATCCATTTGGCAAGGCTGATCACCATTCAAGATATTATTGACAGCGTGGGCATCAAATTTTGCAAGATTAATGCTCTCTCGCCATTTGGGTGGCTTTGCCTCATGCTCTATTTTGGGTGTTAACAAAGCTGTGTGTTCACCAAGAACTCGTCTAACCTGCTGAAGAGTATGAACATCCTCATCATGTTCATTGAATAAATGTCTGACTAGCTTCCCTTGTAAATCCAGCGCTTCCTTATATCGTTGAGCTTCCTCTCTTAATTTACGCTTCTGGTTGCGTCCAAATCTTTTGCTCATTTATGTTTCCCTTGTTGCAACTAAACTGGACTCTCCCTCTACCGGCAGCAGGGCAAATACTTTTCCGGCGACGCCTTTTTCGTCTGGCGGAACCGGCATCACGATACGGCGCGCTTCCGCGATCCTCCGCTTGAGCGCTGCGAGTTCGACCTTAGTGGCATCAAATCCTTTCACCAGTTCCGAGTATTCCAAATCTCGACTTTTGCGCACGCGCGTTTCGGTATGTAGGTCACGTGTGAGCCGCAGCAGTTCGGTGCGGATGCGTTCGATGAGCTTGGCGTAGTAGCCCTCACCAGCTTCCACTAACACGGAGAGCGCCTCGCGCACGTCCTCGGACAGCCCCGCCAACTCATCTGTGTCAGTCATTGCCATGAGTCATCTCCGCTAAACAGGAAATGGAACAGGAGCAACACGAGGACGACCAGGACGAATAATCCGACAATCGTTCCTAGCACCAAAAGCACGACATGGAGAGCGGTCATCGTTGGTTATCCTCTGGCCATAACAGTGCATCGCACTGTCCTGTAAGCACACGCCACGCGTTCTTGACACGGGCCCAACGCTCACGCCACAGCCACGGTCTTGCAGGCACGTATTCACCGTGAACCTCAACCTGAGCATGGTTATTCCGCACATAGATTTCCAACGCTTTGAGCGTCCACATAACCGGATAGCGTCGCATCTTCATTCGTCCGACTCCTGCGCCATCGCGGCGCTGTCCATCCATTGTGCCAATGCAGTTAGAAACTCGTTGCCGGATGGGACGCCATAATGTCGGTCAGACGGTCCGAAATAGATCGCGTAGCTGATGAGGCCGTCGCGACGAACCATGATCGAAAGCTGATTGTTCGGATCGTCCGAAATATCTAAGTGCAGCGTGTCGCCACACAGGTACCAGTTCGCCCTCTCCCGCGCTGGTTCGGGCGGTCGGGCTGACAATGCGACTTCCAGTGCTGCACGCAGGCAATCTCGCTCACACACATAAGGGTTCATGCCGTTGGTAGGACGTTCATACATGCCCAACTCGGAGTATTTGTCGCCTGCGATGCTGTCGTAGGCATTTTCGGCGCAATCCAACAATTCTTCCGTCACACTCACCGGCTCCGCAGCGCGCGAGAGGTTGGCGTCGATGGAGGCTTGCCATGTTTTCCAGGCGCGTTCGGTGATTTCGCTTGTGTATGTGCTTCCAGCGGCTTCCCAAAGGTCCATGTAAAAACCTTGGGCCGTTGCCCACTTCTCAAACACCTGTCGTTTCAGCGTCATCGCCTCATGTTCAGTCATGGTTGTGCTCGAAAGTTGAAGGAGTAGGCTTCACGGGAAAATAAATCACTGTGGTGCAAACTGGTACTAATCCAATCCACCATGGAATTTTAAACAAAGCTGCCCAAAATGCGTTCATCACTCGTATTCCTTGGGATTAATCGACTCTTTCGCTGCATTGATTATCGGCATCACGGCAGCTACGAACTCCGCGAGTATCCTATCTGCTGGGTCACATTCGGCAACATCATTCATCCTGTCTATGAATTTCCACACGACTGCACCGATGGCCGCATCCTGCATTAGTTCTGGCGGACGGCTGTAGAGGATGCGCCTGAAATTATCAAATCCAATTCGATATTCGTCCTCGGTTGCATCCATCCAAAGACCGCCATGCTTGAGTTGATACACCGGATCCGCAGCACGGGAAAGGTAGGCGTCGATGGCGTTGGCCCATTCAAGTCGAATCTTGTGCGATGGATAAATGTCCAAGTCCACGTCACTTGAGCGTATCGAATCCCGCACCTGTTCCAGCGTCATCTCGCGTTCAGTGGTCATCGAACTCTCCGGTTCCAGATTGCAATTGCTTTATCCATCGGCCAGGAATAGATGAAGCCGCCCATTTCCCCGTCCTGAACTATATTCGAGGCAGGGCAGTTCTCAGTTCGGCAAACCACAGCCCACAGGTTGTTCTTGCTGTTTGGATAGTGGATAACTTCCTTCTCCAGCGCCGGGTAGTGGCCGCACCAAGGACACGGTTTCAATTTTGAGAGCTTAGTCGACATCTTTCTCTCCATTCGCTGGCTGCGGCGCGGCTGCAATAAGCACCGCCTCCATCTGATTCAGGCAATCGTCGTGGATGGGACTACGGAAGCGTCGAAGGATTCCCATCGCTTCGTCAACTTCCTCGCGCGTGTAGAGAACATCCACCACGCTCGCCGGTTGTGCTTGCAACGTTGCCAGCACGAAATCGCGCAGTTGTTCGGCAGCTTCCTTTGATTCGCCGTGGCACTCAATCTTGGCATCCCACCTTTTCGACTGCAGCACATTGATACCGGCAGTCCAGATTCCTTCTGCGACATTGCTTTCGTAAGCATCCTCATCAGACGCGAACTCGCTCGCCGGTTGTGCTTTCCGCAGAAACATCAGTTCTTCTTTGGCTGCTGCAAGTTCATCGCGCAGCCATTCGATTTCGGTTGGAACCTTGACGTCGCTAGCTTGTTGTGCACGTTCGTGGGCGGCGAGAGCGGCGTCACAAATATCGGCAGTCTCAGAGGGACGCGCATCATCATCCAGCCAATTCCAACGCATTGCTTCACGCAACGCCTGCGCCAGTTTCTCGGAGTCAGTCTGGTTGGTCATTTCATTCTCCATGCAATAATTCTAGTTGAACCAGGTTCAAAAATCAGTTAGTATCACTGTCCAACTCAACACCAAGATCACGCAGAATGTGCTCTTGTTGTTCAATTCGCAATTGTAATTCCGTCAGAATTGTCTTCTTGACTGCCTTCAGAATTGAAGTATCACAGTATGTATTGTTGATGCCTACATGAAAATTGTCTCGCTTCACCAAGGCTACCTGGTTCTTCAAATTTTCAATTTTCAAATGGGCGTCATATGCGGTTTTCAAATATTTCTGTTCCATGATGTTCTCCTACTGAGGATAGAAAGAAGTGACCCGGCCTACTGGAACCGGGTCACTCCCACTCACGGCCGCATCATGCAGCCAGAGCCATTTCAGCTTCCTTCCAAGCCTGCTGCTTCAGCAAGCTACCCGCACCCATCATGCCATTGGCCATCCGGTAGTCAGCGACGCGCGTGGCCTTGTGATCAACATCATAGGTCACCGCATTCAAGACACCCCAGAGGGTACCAGCCGAGCCAGTCTTCTGGGCACCCGGAGCATTGAACAGCGAGTGCTCCATACGGGCCAAGAAACGGTTCTTGATCAGTTCAGAACTGTTGGGATTGATCTTGTACAACTTGGTCAGGAAGTCAATCACTTCAGCCTTGCTGACTTCACGATTTTGCATTTTGCTTGCCGTGTCGCAGAAGTTCTGCCAGCGATTGTCGATGTCCAGCTGTTTCTTGACCGCATCCGAATTGAAGCTGGCCGTGTGATACACGCGTACCACATTGTTACCCACACCATTAGAAGCAGTCGCCAGTTCAAGCGTGTTGTTGCAGACCACGCGAACACCGGTCAGACGAGCCTGCGTGCTCATGGAGCCATCAAAGGACGTGGCAAGCAGCAGATACAAGTTGACGTCATCATTACCCTTTAGAGCAACAGCCTTCTTGCAGTTGGCCAAAGCCCAGACGCGCTTGCCACCGAACAAGCAACCAGCCGTCTCCATCTCGAAACCGAAGTCACTGATCAGGTCACGGTAGAACTCCAGGACTTCCTTCGGCTGCACGATCTTGTAGCCATCGGCCACCATACCCAGGAAAGCATGCGTGTCAGAACGATACAGAGCCTTGCGGTTCGGGATACTGACCGTGTCCTTGCCAGCCGTGTAACGCAGAGCCGCACGCTTGGCTTCCCAGTTCTGACCAGCCTGTTCAGCCCAGATTTCCAGAGCAGCACCCGGAGTCAGAGACTGACCCAGACCATGCCAAGGAGTCTCATTGATGTAAGCAACATTGGCCTTACCATTACTCATGTCGATTTCAGCACTCATTTCAATCTCCTAGTTTGAGGGTTTTGCGTTTCAGCAGGACTAGTATAATTCAATTGACTTGAAGTTTACTTAACGGATGTTAAATGACGTTTGACTTCAGAAATATAAAGTGATGGCACGGTCATCACCAGAAATGAAATTCACAAAGTGTTCGTTGGCGTCATCATAGCTCTCTTCTTTCAAGAGTTTTTTTGCACGACTCAAAGCCAGTTTGAAGCCATGTGTGCCAACTTGATGATAGACACCAGCACAACCGCAGCGGCAATGATGATCACGTCCAACATAAGCGCGGTTGGCCGTGTTCAAAAGTTCTTCGGTGACTTCGATATTCATTTCAGCTCTCCTTGACCAGTGGCCCGGCGCAAACACGTTCGAATATCGTGCCACGCGGCATACGGAAACCATCTGCATATTCACCCAACTCACCACGCACTATGCTTTTGGCTTCTTCCATGTTATCGCACCATACATATCTCCATGATGCCATGGTTGGAGTGCGCCAGCGATAGGTGAAACCGAGAAGTTTGTTTTTCATTTTAACTCTCCAGTAGGACTGCTCCAACTCAACTATTATAACGCGTCTGACTTAGAGTTAGCTTAACGGATGTTAAATGACGTTTGACTTCAGAAATTTCACTAAGGACAACAAACAGTGTAGGTGCCATCACCATTGTCTTTCAACTCACCTGGTGAGCAGTAACCCCACTCATAACCTTCTGTTTCCAGACGATGAGCGAGAAACCTTGCGACTTCCTGTGCTACGCTGGCTGCTTCTGGATCATCATAGGTCCTCCAGGAGACTTTACAACCGCCACGATAGGCAATCGGTTCCGGATAATCCTCATGCGTGAAAGGCATTTCAGTTCTCCTTTACTCAAATGACTTGATGTCGAAGCTGCTGTCGCTTCCCGAGCCCCATGTATCTCCCTTGTAGAACACTACATCGTCCACGTCCTGATTGCTATTAGCACCATGCTTAACTTCTTGGTCTCCATGATCAGCTATCAAGTATTGCAGACGTTCAATGAGCTCGCTGGCTTTCATTTCAGCTCTCCTTTACAGTTGAACGTGGGGACTTTCCTTCAACAATGGATTCGATTGGATCCAACCCAGGGAAACTTCCATCCACATCACGCCAGATGTAGTTGCCAGTATCAGTGGTGCCATGGCATCCGCGGCAGACAACTCCAAATTCTGTGCCCTTGTCGCTGGCATTGCAGCAGAGAGTCAAGCCAAACAGGTAAGCGTCTTTGCGGTCAGAATGGCGAGCATCAAACATGTCAACCACAATGCGGCCATTTGAATCCAAACCAACCAGTTTGTCCCGAGTCATCTGCATGGGATATTCTTCAGTTTCCCGCAACATGCGCTCAGGAATTTCCTTGGTGCGACCTGACTTGGTGATCATGTAGCTCATGACAGTTCTCCTTAACAATCAACGAGAATAAATTCATTGAAGCTGATGCAGCGCCCAAATTGATCATCAAAGCTGGTGTTAACAGCGCGGACACATATCTCGCCTTTGAAGTTGCGCTGAAGACCAATAATCTTGTAGGCATCAAGTGCATTGGTGCCATTGGCTCTCAGGAATTTCTTATATTCCGATGGGTCATCAGGAATGATATAACGGATCGTCTTGCCAATGAAATAGGACAGAGACCCTTTCATGTAATCATCGGCAGACAGATGGGGGAAAGTTGATTCAAATTCGGTCATGTTCATTTCAGGTCTCCAGTAGGACTTGATCCAACAAGGAATATTATACGCCCACTTCCTGAAGAAAACTTAACCGATGTTAAACAGCATTTTAGACGCAAAAAAAGAGGCCAGTGCAGGGGAGGGCAGCTGGCCTCTTTGCTTCCCCATGGTTGCATATTACTATGCCGCCAGGAGCCGTTCAGCCAACTTCCATGCCTTTTCCTTGGTCGCGTTACCATACCCAATCATGGCGAGTTCCGCGCGCGTGTTTTCATTCCTACGCTTCCTGTGATCTATGTCGAAGCTAACCGCATTGACTGCTCCCCATAGAGTTCCTTTTGCGGTTGCGAGGTTGGCGCCAGGAGCTTCATTCAGACTGAATTCCATTGCATTTAGGAACCGAGTCCGCCTCACGCCCTTGACACCTTCATGGATATCATAGACATTCGACAGATACTCTATCGCTTTGTCTTCTGATATCTTATGCTCAACCATCTTCTTCGCTGTTTTCTGAAATTTGGCCCACCGCTTCTCGATAGCGAGTTGGTGCTTGACCTTTTCAGCATCAAAGGATTGGCTGTGCATGACTTTGATCACATCTCTGGCGAGGATCTTTTCATCCACCGCAACATTCAGACTGCTTTCACTCGCGACTCGAATGCTAGTCAGTCGAACATGAGTTGCCATGCTTCCGTCGAAGGAGGTAGCGAGCAAAAGATACATCTTGCTTTCATCCCCATCCAATGTCATGACGTTCTTGGTATTGGCCAGAGCCCAAATCCTTTTGCCTTCAGAGAAAGAACCAGCCGCTTCCATTTCAAACCCAAAGTTGGCAATCAAGTTCTCATAAAACTCAATGACTTCTTTGGGTTGCACGACTTTGTAATTCTCTCCAACTGCTCCAAGAAACTTTCCATTGTCGGACCGGAACAATGCCATACGTCCCGGGACCAATGCAGTTCCTTTACTATTAAAGTAGTGCAGGGTTGAGGACTCCGCTCTCCAATCCAGGCCAGCTGACTTGATCCTTTTCTCCAAAGATGTTTCTTTGGCAAAATCCGGCTGATCCCATGGTGCCTGTAGAACATAGGCTACATTACCCACGAGTTTCTTTTCCGGGATTTCCTTTTGCAGACTTTCAACAGTGACATTCATGGTACTTCTCCTTACAGGTAATTCCCCTGCAGAAAAAATACTATATGAGTTTTTGATTAGTAGCGTTAACCGTTGTTAAATAAGTAAATTTTACTTTATTGATTTTCAAGGTATTTGTTGCTAATACATTTGAAAGATTTATTCCCGTCAGCCACGTCCTTCAACACTATTCCTTCACGCGAAACATCAGAAACAAGACTTTTATCATCAGCTTCTGCCAATAGAAACTCTATCTTGTTTCCTGTAATTTCGTCCAGATCGCAGTAACAAATGAATGGCACCGTGTCGATTCTGACTCCATCCAGTTGCATTGCTTCAATAATATTATCACGTTCACCTTCTGGCAATTTGCCTCCCTTGCGTGGTGCAAAAATGTCGAAAGCAAAGAAAGCTGCTCGGTCTAATTTGTAAGGATTACCTTGAACCCCTGGTCCACACAATTCACCCTGAATAGCAAATGGAGCATCCTGAGGCAAAACATGAGTTGATAGCCACTTCAACATGCCGCTATCATGCGCCATGCGGACATACGTATTGCCGTCATTTACTGCGTCATCTATTTTCAGAGACATGCTCTTGGTACCAACACCTAGAACTCCGTGTTCATCAATCCACACTGACATAGATGTACCATCCATTTTCTCCTCAACTGCATAAGTTCCAGTCAATTCAGATGGGTCAATGTTTTGAATCCTTTCTTGGTCTGTTTTCTGCAACCAAGATGGCCAATTGCCTGCAACCTTACCTGCCAATTCAGCAGGTGGTGGCGGATCATATTTCCAGATATCCAGGTTAGCAGTTATATCACCACCCAAATCAACCAAATGAAATGAATTGATTGGCAGCGCCAGACCCTGTGACAATTGTCCGCGCAAACGAATGGTCTTAACACGAGCGCCAAACTTACCATTATAGAAAGTCTTACCTTGTTTATCAATCAAGAACTTGAAAGGTGACGTATCAGGCACAACGCTGTCGATTTCAATGAAGACACATTTGTCTCCAACTTGAAATTCACCTTTCTTTACAACCACTTTCCAGCCATCAACCTTGGCGCACTCTATAGTGTCGGCCTTGGGTATGGGTTTCAATTCGCTGATTGTACGAATGGTTACAAGTTTACGTTCTGTCATGACCCTTATATCTCTTTGGAAATTCTAAAGTTTTAAGTGCATTGGTTACAACATCCCCATCAACTCCAAAGAAAACAGTAGAGCCTTTTGGAATAGTTGCCATTATCACCATGCGGTTCTTGTAAACCCTCACTGGCGATGACGTGTAGGCGTGAAAACCTGCGCCATACACGGCTTCCTTGGTTGGTCGTAACTTTCTTTTCTTGTAGAGTGTGTTAGGATCATACCAGAACTTCTGATATTCCGCTTTGCCATCTGTATGCACACACTTAAAGACGGTCATGTCTTCTTCTATTACTTTAGGAAAACATTTAGTAACAACACGATAGCGATGATCAACAACAAGAGTCTTTTCATGGGTAAATGTATTGATAGTTAAGCACATATCACTACTCCATCAAATCTCGAAAATCATAGCATCTAATGCATTTTCATCCCAAACTTTAGCCAGTAACTCACATCCCTTGTAGCCACGTGGATTAGAAATCATTCTAACGCCATTCAGTTCAAAATCAACTGGCACGTGTGTATGACCAAAAACCCATGTATGCACAAATCTAGGATCAATCAGATCATCCATATTTGAACAACAGAACCCAGGATTGAATGGATGAGCCGGGTCGCAATGTGCGTGTGGTGCATGATGCGTTACAACCAGAACTTTGTCATCATTGTAGTTTTGGTACAATTGTTCCCGGATGAAGTACTTGTGATCAGCGTTTTTGGCAATCCACGTGTAAGGTCTTTGCTTAAAGTCATGGATGAAGGAAAAATCAGGCGACATGTACTGCCGCATCAATTCGAGTTTGCCCAGATCACCATGCTCGCAGTCTGTCCAGAGAGTTGCACCAATGACTGCTACATCATCAATATATATGATTCCAGGATTCAAGTAACGAAAATTCTTATGCTTGTTTTGGAATTTCTTCCAAAATTCATCCACTTCATCAATGGTTGAACCCCAGTAGTCATGATTGCCAGCTACGAACAAGACGAATTTAAAACGCTTGCATAGTTCTTCTAGAATTTCCGTGTGAGGCTGTCCACGCGTGGCCCAGTCACCAGCAATTATCAGCACTGTTTCTTTGTCATCCTTGAGAGTGTGAATAACTTCAGGAGGACCGAAATCACAATGCACGTCAGACCAGAGGCGAAATTTCATTGGTCTTTCTTATCCTTGAGTATACGGTAAGAAGTTGATGGCTCACCACGCCACTTGCTAACATCCAAGTCAGGCAACAACTCATCAAGAACAGCTTTGTAGGAAACACTCCCTTCAGAGATAACTCGAACCAATTCAATTCCAGCTCCCTTATGTCCAGCGGGTGCCATGGCGATTAGAGTTTGTCGAGCATCATCTTCAGCCTTCTTGGCTGCGGCTAGAGCTGCATCAGCTTTCTTCCAGACATTGGCAGCAGCTTCCCAAGCCAAGTCATTGACACTATTCATAGTTGTCTCCTTGCATTCAATTATTATACCGTTTAGATGATGTTCAAACTTAATAGATGTTAAATTACAATGATGTCATATTTCAGATCAAGTCTTGATGTTTATATTCATTTCTTCTTCATAAGAGCTGACAAAGATGTTGGCCACAATTCGTTCAAGATTACATGGCACTTATGCGCGATGACTTGAATTTCAGCTTGTGCGTGAGAGTCTAAACGTAATTGCAAGAAGTGCGCCCAATTCCTCAAATTGCCGGCCATGTAGAACCGAGTCATCAGACTCTGCGGTAGAACTGCACGTGCCTGTTCACGCGCAACTTCATTCTCAATCAGAATGTTGTAGATACCGAGAGCAGTCAGGCACTGTTGTTTATAAACACTGTCCAGGAATGCATCTTGATCATCTTCTAGAAGGTTACCATCGCTTCCTTGCTTGTCTTTGATAGCCTGCTTGTGCCAATCTGTTGGAATCCAGAAGTCAAGATCATCACTGGTGTAACGACGACTGATTTCATTGTAGCTGAATGTTCGATGGCGATGAATCTGGCTGCGAATAAACAGTGGGCATTCAATCATCAATGTAGCATGTTGGTATTCAAAAGGAGTTAAGTGTTCATGCGCTGCAAGATAATTAATAAGTTTCTGATCCTTCTGCACATCATATACAGTCTGATCGTTGTTAAAGCTGACTCTCGCTGCTTGCGCAGGGAAATGATCCATGTCTGACTCCACATAGTTTTGTAGATTAACTGGATCACGTTTGACTCTATCTGACTTGGTATGTGCAATGAGTTCTACTTGGCACTCTTCAATCGTTTTGAACATTCTTTACTCCTGAATTACAGGTTGGTTTGTACAAGCGGACAAGGATACTATGGCGAACAACAAAATTGCTAGTTTGATTTTCATGTCATACTTTCCTTCCAAGGTTCTGGATGATTTCTTTTGGAGCGTCACCTATGTACTGATAGCCACCTTTGTTGTAAAGAGGAGCTACCATCTTCTTCCTTTCTTCTGATATCTTCCTGGCTGCTTCTTCACGTCGCAAATATTCATCATCATGTTCTACAATCACTTCTTGCTTCAGTGACGTTTCTAAATTCAAACTTGGATATTCCTCACGCTCTTGTTTTGAGATTGTATTCCATTTTTCAAGACGTTGAATCACGACGGAATCAACAGACATAGGAGTGAAAGCTGGCCGCTTGTAAGGTTTCGCTATCCTAGACAATCGAACCGCACGTCTAACATTGCGTTCAGCCAAGATGGTTTCCTTTCTGGCTCTCTTCTGATGTTTATAACTCATGATTATTCAAAAATTGGATTTGTTGATTTACAAACACTTAAAGCATGTTTTTGGATAGCTGTGACGCTGGCTACTGTAATATCTGGCAACTGATGCTTGTACCAGCATCCAGATTCGTCCATTCCATAGAAAGTTTTAGTTTTGATGTTGAAAAGAAACCAAACTGTCTCATTGGTTATAATTCTTGGACCACCAGCTGCAGTGATAGGGATTGCGGGAGCATCAATCCCACGCAATTTCCAAGCTATCAAAGGGTGAATAATTATACTACCTTCATCTACATGTTCAATCAAACGCCAGTCTTGAACATTGTCTGTTGTAATAAATGTACTTTGAACAGTCATATTAGAACTCGATGTATGGATTGCCGACCTGAAACACTTTCAATCCCAGACGACGCCACATACGGCAGACTCTCGGACGGTCATCAAACACCATTATCGGGTCAAAACCATCTTCAATGATCTTATGAAGCAGTTCTTCTTTGATCTGGTCATCAGGACGCTTGTCGCCTTCCGCGCGTTGGTAATGACTGAATTGAATTCCAATTTGTTCAGTCAAATACTTGGTCAGCCACTTATGAGTAGCTTCCCTACATACTCCATCACGCCCACTAACGATAATGATCTTGAAACCACGGTGGGCCATGCTCGCTAGAATTTCACGAACATCTTCATCAATGGCATCCGTAGCGATCGCTTCATCGCTGTAATCATAAGGACCGCGTGATACCATATGCGCTAACGTTCCATCAATATCACACAGAATGGCTTGATATCCACCACGTGAATGCAATTTTGATTTTTGACGCTCCAACTTATGCAGTTTCTCGAACTGTGCAGAGATCACGGACACACCCACGCCATTCAGACGCGCGTTGTCGCGTTCCACAGCAGTCTTCCAGTCTATTGGAAAGAACTTGAAATGAACAACATAGCCATGATCACGAAATTTTGCAGCCAATGAATTGAAATTGTTAGGAGACAGATTGGTGTCAGCAATGATCACGTCTATCCCACGACGGATAGCCATATCTATGGCCGACTCAACTAAAAAATTGACTTCCTTCTCACCACGAGAACCACGCTTCTTCCATGCTGTCCAACTAAACTTACCAGGAGATAAAAGGTCCGCGCGAGCATAATCACGACTAATGACAACCCAATTTGGGTGACTTTTAGCAAATTGTTCAGACCAGGTCGTCTTTCCACTGGCACTCACGCCAACCGTGAAAATCACGTGGTGTTCGTTCACATCAAACAAAGTTTCTTCTTCTTTGCCCATCCATTCAGCGGAAACATGTTCCACTGGCAATTTTACAACGGCCATGATATTTCCTTTCAGTTCAATTCGTTTCTCTGCTGGATAGCAAGTTGTTTTACCAGACCGGATAATTCTAGGTCTGAGTCAATACATTCCTCTATGAGTGCATTAGTCGTCATCCTCAACACTTCCATACTATCAGCAGCATCAACAATTTCTTCTTTAGATAACTTCCTATCATGTAACAACATCCATAAATCATTGAATCCTAGAAAGAAAACAGCAAGATGCTGTAGAATTGCATCCCTGGTTTCTTGGGAACCATATTGAAATGGATTCTTCTTAAACTCTTCTATTTTGTTTTCACTCATCTTGTTCTCCAAATTTGTTGTTAACGATAGATCTTAATTTGTATCCATCCCTAAAATGCTTCTCCCAAAGTTTCTTGTTGTTCCTTTCAGCCTTGGATTCATTTCCTTCATGCAAAGCCATTATGACTGGCATAAATTCTTTTCCATGTTGTATGGCAAACAGAGCTACACCTTTCTTGCTTTCATCATTGCTCTTTGCTTCATCCAGAAGCTTCACAGAAATATCCATCAAGTATACCAATTCACCAACAACTCGCTGTTGGACTGCATACAGTGTTTCCAAATCAGCACCAGCCGCAATCATGCTTTCACGCAAGTCATCAATCTTGTCTTCAATGACTGCATCAGCAACATCACGTTCACGCAAATCAAGCAAACGATGACGATCAATGTACCATTGTGTCTTAAATTTTACGCGTGTAGAATTCAAAGATACTGGATCAGTCCATTCCAATACCCAACCTTCTTCACCTTCTGTTTGACGTTGTGCTCTTTCTAGGTCTAAATTACATACAAACACATTTCTATCAACATCCATTGGACCAGGCATATTCCAAAAATTTGGAGTGTAATGACCAGAGTTGATGTGACGGACAGCTAACAGAGTCAATGTTGGTTGGTCTCCATAACCAATCACAATCTGACTATCAGGATGCGTGAATTCAAAAATTGGCGTGTATCCTGATGTGCAAACAATCTTACACCATTCCAAGATGTTAGGAAGCGTCTTGATGTAATCCTTAGCCAATATGGCAACATCAGACTCAAAAGACTTCTTGGTCTTGAAATCCAGTTCACCATTTGGTAACATAACAGGCGTGATCATACTGCCATCACGTTTCTTGGTGAACGCACATTGACTGCTATTGTGATTGATCTGCTTAATTATTTCCTGTTGGTAATCCGTCCTCATTTCATGGAAATTGAAGAACTTCTCAAATGGACGACACAGGCACTTTCCCGTCTTGGTATCAAATACTGATCCACGGCATTCCAAACCAAGAGGGTGCTTCCACAACTCTGGATCATCCACCATATAACAGACAATGGTAACGCCACGCACAGTATCCTCCATGAATCTAACAGACTTCACGTCTTTGAACTGTTCTTTCATTGTTTGTAGAGTTAACATTAGTTATCCTTCATCTCATGTCCCCATCATTTGAATGAGGAATCCAAGCGCAAAAAAGAACATGATGATAAAGCAGGTCATTGTGAAGAAGATGATACCTAATTGGAATAGAAGCCTCACCATGATGCAAATGCTGCGTTGATAGCAGTCTCCTGTTCATGTTCTTGATGACGTTGTTCAGATGTTTTGTTCACGGTTGATTCCAACCTGTGATAGAAATTGACTTTTCGCTTCGTTGCAATATTCCTTGCCCATCCATAATAACATCCCATGGTGCCATATTTGGCGTTGGGGATTTCAAGATCTTTTCTCATTTCCTCAATGACGAGTGATCGAAATTCACGATATGGAACAGTTCCTTCTTTTTTTTCCATTCTCTTATAAGTCTCAACCGCCTTCAGCAATTTGTTCATTCACCATTCCTCATAAAAACACCCACGCTATTATATACCATACCACTCAAAAATTACCGCAACAAATTTATGTCTTCAAATCTCTGATCAAGATTATCAATATATCTTTTGTAGCGAGCCCATGGTAAACCGATTGTTTCAATCAGTTTTTGAAATTCTTCCAAACAACGCACATAATCATTATAGTGTGCGAGCAATCCACTCCTGTTTTTGATCAAGACATTAAACCTCTTGTTTCTTATCAAACTATCAGCAATCCATTTAACGTAAGCCTGCGCAAATGCAAGACTCTCTTCATACCGTTCATATTCCATAAAACAATCAAAAAATCGAAATTCAAGAGTTCCCTGAGTATGAATATGTACATGTGTGAATTTACCATTCCAAATATAATCACGTGGATCGTTACGAATTGTTTTCCAACCTGCTGATAGCAATCCAAAACCCTCTGAATGTACAGAATTGCATTGAGAAGTTGTATCTGGATCAGCAAAAAACCACGGAACATATGGCCTGTTTTGCATATCCCTTACAACAGCACACTTGGTTAAGTCATTCATGCCAGAAACATGTACATGTCCACCCCCACCAGTAGATAGTCCTTTGTTTTTAGCAATCAGTTTCTTTTTCTTTGCATGTTCCAAGATAGTATTGATAACTTGTTCAGCATCACTCCAGGAAACTAAAATCCTGGTTGGCACTTCAACACAGTCAGGATCAGTCGTGACACTCCAAACCAATTCTTTGGGCACGGCACGACTCATACGAAGACAATCCGCGTGTAAACAATTTCTTCTACCAAAATATTGTCTTTCTGACCATCTTTGAAAAGATGAAACTTCCTCGAAAGAACGTTGAAAAGTCAACTCGACACCAGATTTATATTTCCAAGGAGTTAACATTAGATTGATTCCGCTTCACTGAGGATTTTGAAGAAATTGTGCACGTGTGATGCCTTTTTATGATACTTAGAAAAAGGCACCCATTGCCTATCTGTTTGAGAGCAGATCACTTGATCTCCCTTAACTATGATGAAATGGCTAGTCAGAGTGACCAAGAAAACTTCATCCATTTCAGATGGCTTTCTGCAAGTGTCCATCCACATCTTCAATGTTGGATAAGGATGTCTGCGGTTGAATTTGGTATAATACTTAGTATCATGGGTGCGTTGCCACTTGAACTTGATACCGAGCTTGTTCAGTGATACCACCATCTGCTTGACGAGCATTGCTTTCAGAGGTCTGCCATTATCAGAGGCTAGTAGTGCACACTCATCAGTCGACTTACCTGAGAGCACAGAAAGTGCTGTCGGCCCACAGAACTTGTTCTTGCCGAACGGTTGACTTAGCTTCATGGTTTGCTCCAGTAGATAGAACAATTCCAACCAGAGGTAATTATACCTTGGTTTCTACAAGAGAACTTAATCTAGTCTAAATGGCAACGAATCAATTATCGGTGAACGTTTGATGACAGAACAAAAGACTAAATCCAACATTGAAACCTGCCAACATCGTAACAATTGGAGCAGGTTGCTGAATAGTCATTACACTGTAAATAGCAATTGCTATTGAAAAAAGTAACAACAGCGTGGATATCGCCATCCATTTAAACTTAAATTTATTCATAATCATATAGATACGCCTAATTATCTGCTAGAAACTTCATGTGATCAGATTCAACTTTCCTATCCATAGACTCCATCCAATTTCTGTGAGTTCTAATGGTAGTAAAATACAATGACCCTTGTGTCAAGTCAGGAATGTCTTTCCTTAGATAATAATGTTTGTACAACCACTGCGCCAATACTCTGGACCGAACCCAAGCGACTTCTTCTTTGATTGGATGCTTATCACACATCCAACTGTATTGGCAAACATCTTTTGATCGACGCTGATGTATCACCCCACAAATAGAGTAAGGAAACATGGTTGAAGCGTTCTTTGCTCTGTTCATGGTTACTTCAGCAATCATAACTTGAGTTTTGGCACTCTCCCCACGTCCTTCGTGATAGATAGCTTGTGCTAAACAATTGATCTCATCCGAATTGTTGAGTTGAGCACTGACGAATTGTGGCTTTATACTGGGAATTGCGATAGAATAAACTTGCGTCTTGACAGGAGGTGCTGTCATAGTAGCCGCCAGGAGAATGCAGCCAAGGATGTAGAATAAAATACATAGATGGGCTTTCATGATAGTGGTTCCTTTAGCAGATGATGCGTTTTACTTTGGTTGTAAATACCTCTTGCTTAATTTTGGCTTGTTCGGTGTATAGCTTAACTAAACCGTATTCAAAACCCATGGCTTCAACTTCCCATGGTTGATTCCAGTACAGAATAGAATCTTCTTGAAATTTCTGCTTCTTGAAGTTCGTGCCGTTTGAACAATCTTTCAATTCATGCGTAACATATTGTTTTACATGAACAAATTCATGCGCTAGGCGAATCAGGAATTTGTAGTATAATAGGTTGCGTGGAGAATATAAAGTGATCTTGCAATGTTCACTTCCCAACAATCTATCTTCTTCTATGTACTCACAGTATCCTAAGTCTTTCTTATCAGAAGCTATGCTTTCCCAGGACTTCTGTGAGTCATACAAACACACACTTACACTAAGCTTAGAATGAATGTGTTTAGGTATGTAGTTGCGGGCATACCAACGAGCAAAGCTTTTGGAGTGTTTCTTCTGCCATGTAGAACCCCCATAAACTGCTAAGCGCATGGACTGACTCCCAGACTGTCAGCCTATATTTAGGGAGATCACATGTTAAATTGAGTCCTGAATTCAGAACGGATTCGGCGTAGATCATTGCCTTGTATGCTGGAAAGTGGTAAGAATCTTGGCTTACAGAACATATCTATATCATTAATTGGAATAATCCCAAGCTTTTCAACAGGTTCTTCAGGATGAGTCTCGTTCCAAGCAGTTGCATAAAAAGCAGTCTGAAACCAGAAACTCTTGAACGCCTCTTCTTGTTTCTCCCTGTTAGAAGTCTTATAATCAATCACGGTTAGAGCACCATCATGGTATGCGATGAGATCAGCTGTGCCAGCAACCTGGTATTCCTCACATACCAGTTTGTGCTCTACTGCTCGAATTCTCTGCAACTCCATGAGCTCTTGTTTGATCAGATTGAATCTGTATTGATCATCCGGCATCAAACGTGTGTAATTCCATCCGCAAATGAACTCCTGGCATGCCATGTGAACTGCGGATCCTCTATCTCCAGCAACTCTCGTGATAGCATCTGCTTTTTGTTGTCCGACTCTTCCAACCCAATCCTCATACCAATTCATATCATCTAGAACAGACAGAACTGAAGTTACAGATGGGTAGATCCTTCCTGCACGCCCATAGACTCTGCAAGGATAAATGGCGTCATCTATGCGGGTGATCTGATCCTGCGGTGGTTCTAATTCAAGAAGCATATTTCAACAACAAGTATTGTTTCACGAAATCAGAACGCACAATATCTTGCGCATTAAATGATACATGACCTATCTCGTTCATTTGAGAAAGGATCTTGACTGAATCGTTGTAACCTGACGCAATCAGGTTTGATAAGTCTGATTGCCTATCATCCCCGCAAAATATTAGTCTAGAATTTTCGCCAACACGTGTAATCACAGATTCAAATTCTTTCTCCGTCATGTTTTGTATTTCATCTACTATCACTACAGCATTGTCGATAGTCAGTCCACGAACAAAACTGGTCGTCAGAAATTCAATGGAACCATGTCCTGCCAAAATGCCATAGGCATCATCCCTACGACAAAGATCATTCACAATGTCTTGGTAGGGAGTCTGGTACAGAGCTGCTTTTTCAGATAAGTTGCCAGGCATGAAACCTATATCACGAGTCTGTACAGCTGATCTTACAATTACAATCTTGTTCTGCTCTTTACGTTCCAAAGCGTGCAGAGCAAAAGACAGAGCAAGGAAAGTTTTACCTGTTCCCGCAAATCCTGTCATCAACACATGATTGCCTTGTTCCCAGTGAATAGCTGCTTCCCGTTGATTTTGTGTTTTGAGCGTTATTGTTTTTACTTCCAGACCAAAGAGATTGTTCTTTTGTGCTGCACTCTTCTTTTTTGGCTTGCTCATTAATAATGGGCCTATTGGGTGGACAAGTGGGAATTATTTTCTTCTTTTTGCGAGCTTTGGCTTGCGCGTTTCTATCAATCTTGATTGCCAAGATGATGAAAAGTAAGAACAGAAATATGAATAGTAGAGCCATCTTCATTCCCCATGGCTGTTCTCCTTTGTTTGATAGATATGGGTTTATTTAGTTTCTTGATCAGTTTCCAGTGGCGCTGGTTTTGGCACAATGTAACCCCAATGTACTACAACAAAATCCTCGAAAGCGTCCTGATCATTGGTATAGAAAACATGCCCAGACTTGGCAGCTGCTTCTTTAGAACATTGGATTGCCACTTCTGGGCGTACTCTGCAATACACGGGATCGCTTTTCTGGTTGACGGGCTCTATCCACTCAACCCATTTCGCTTCTGTATATGGCGTCATGATTCACCTTAATTATGATGATAGCGATGATTTCCACCAACTTTACCGTGAATGTGTTTCAAAAGTTCTCGGAAACTTTGATCAGGCTTCTTGATACCCATACGTATGGTGTCACCTATCTCGAAAGGAGTCAGATGGACTTGTTTCAGTTGAAGATTGTTAGCTTTAAATTCATCTAACTCACTGATCTTCATGTGAAATTCTTGAACTTCACCTGTTTGTATATTTTCAAATTGATATGTTGGCATTTTATTTCCTTGGATCGAACCAAATCCATCCTTCCTTTTCAGTCATGACGAAAGGAAGCAGATCAGGAGCTCTTGAACGCAAATACAGAAGAGCGGACTTCACGTCTTTGATCATGAACTTATCCACATCCTTTGAATTATACTGATAAAGTGCTTTGGCACGAGGTCTGACTTCTGCTACACAGCCACATTCCACAATGGAACGGCAACCTTCATCACAAAATTTCATAGCAAATTCAATAATTTGCTTATCAGTCAACTTCTTCATAGTTTGCATGATTCGCACTCCGTTTGTGAAATTTCAACCTCACCAGCACCATCATATGTGTTACAATAGTACAGGGTGGGTATGCCCATCTTGTAACAGAACAAGATATGATTCAACATCTCCGACATGGGGATTTCGTTGTTTGGATAGTATATTGGATTATAGCTGGTATTCACTGAAATAGCTTGATCAATCCATTTTTCCAATACAGCCATGATCTTGAGATATCCCTCTGGAGACTTCTGTTCCCAGAGCAAGTCATATTTGTTCTTCAGACGGTAAATTTCAGGAACAACTTGAGAAACAACACCATCTTTGGACTGTTTGATTGAAACCAAAGCACGTGGTGGTTCAACGCCATTGGTAGCATTGATCAACAGACTGTTTGTCTCACTCGGCATAATAGCAGCTAAAGTGGAATTTCTGATACCTGTTTTCTTGAGTTGTTCCCTCAATTCATCCCAGTTGTAGTTAGGATTGCGTCTAACCAAGGTGTCGACGTCCTTTTTATAAGTATCAAGCGCAACCAATCCCTTTGAATATTTCGTATCTTTCCAGAACTCACATGGGCCTTTCTCAAGTGCGAGATCAGCGGAAGTCTTTACAAGATGGTAGTTGAATGCTTCCATCAATTCATCAACTTTCATCAATCCTTCAGTCGTGATACCTTGGTAAGTCAAATCATTTTTGGCCAACCAGTAAGCCAAGTTGTTGATACCAATTCCAAGTGTACGACGTTTGGTTGCTGATCTTTCAGCAGCTTTGACCGGATAGGTTTGGAAGTCAATCAACTCATCCAATGCCCTAACCAATAACTCACAAGGCTCTTTGAAGTCTTCAGGGCATTTAATAGCAGCCAAATTCACGGAACCAAGAATACACAATGCAATCTCAGCTTCAGGATCATCTATCTTATGAAGGGGCTTGGTTGGTAGTAAAATTTCAGTACACAGATTGCTCATCTTGACTGGAGCAACCTCTGGTTTGAAAGCACCATGCTTGTTAGCATGATCAACATTCATGAGATACACACGACCAGTACCTTTGCGTTCCTGAACGAATTTGGAAAACAATTCTAGTGCGGGAATTTTCTTCTTGCGGATAGACGTCTTTCGCTCAGCAGCTTCATAAAGCTGTTTGAATTCATTCTCATCACGGAAGAATGCCTCGTAAAGATCAGGAACATCATTCGGATCAAACAATGTGATGAATGATCCATTGATCAGTCTCTCATATGCCAATTTGTTGAATTGAATGGTCCAATCAACATGCCGCAGTCTGTTATCATCCGTTCCTTTGTTGTTCTTCAAGACAAGAATATCTTCAATCTCATAATGCCAGAATGGCGCATATAATGTACCACTACCTGAACGCAGTCCACCTTGATGGCAAGAACGTATGGCTGACTCCCAAACTCTATAGAATGGAATAACACCTGTTGAGTAGGCTTCACCATTCCTGATCTTAGAACCAATTGCTCTGATCCGCCCACCATTGATGCCAATACCAGCACGATTAGCCACATACAACCCAACAGCTTGCGCCACAGCAAAGATAGAATCCAATGAATCATCTGCGTCAATCAATGTGCAGGATGAAAATTGGCGATTGGTGGTCCTAACACCTGCAAGAATAGGAGTTGGAAGTGCTATGACGAAATTTGACAATCCATCATAGAAGCGTTTAACCCATTGCATCCTTGTTTCTTTGGGATACCTGTGGAAGAAAAACGCTGCAATCAACTTGTAAGCAAACTGCGGAGTCTCCAATATTTGATTCTTGATTCTGTTTCTGACTAAGTATTTGCTTCTCCATACTTCCATTGCAGCATACGTGAATTTATCATCTTTCCCATGATCAATCCACTTATTCATTTGTGACCATTCATTTTCATCATACATGGTTAAGAGTTGTTTATCATAAAAACCAAGATCAACAACTTTCTTCACGTGCGTCAAAATATCAGGGATAGGGTCGCCATTGAATACTTCCTTTCTGATATGATAACTTACTAGTCTGCCAGCAACATATTGATAGTTGGGTGCATCTTCGCTTATGAGGTTCGCAGCTGACTTTATCAATGTTTCCTGAATGTCTGCTGTTTTGATCTTATTGTAGAGCTTCAAATTAGAAGCAATTTCAACTTCTGATGGTGATACTCCTGAAATTCCTTCGCATGCTTCTATCACAACTCTATGCATTTTCTCCAAATCAAGTGTTTCAGTTTCGCCATTTCTTTTAGTAACAAGCATTATTGACCTTCTTTGTTAAACCTTTTTCCATGCGGTGATATTTAATAGCGCTTCTAATCCAGAAAATGTTCTACTCTTCAAGTCTGGAAAATAATTGTTCAACGCCATCTCGTTTAGATCTTTACCTTTTGTTCTGTTGTTCCAAACTACTATCTTACAACCTTCTTTAACTTTTCTTTCCATCTGTTCAACGATCTGCTTGTTCCGGGGTTCGCAATCAAAGATCATAACAAAATCATTGAACATTGATCTTAACACGCCTGTATCAATATTGGAACCGAGCATTGATACAGCATTGTCCAGAAAGAAACCATCCATGACTCCTTCTGTAACATACACAGTCTTTGTCAAGTCTAGATCATTTGGTTTCCATAATTTTGGATAACCAGGATGACTGATTGAATAGTAGCGTTTGTGCGTCATTGGATCAGCATCTGGTAAAGTTCTAGCGCAAATACCAACCACTTCCTTACCAGAAGGATCATAGAATGGTATCACAAGGCGATGATGTTTTGTTTCTGAAATATACTTCTCAGGAAACACTTTCTTAACTAACAGAGGGAAGTCATCCGTGTAAAAGATATGTTTCCATTTGTTTTCAGGGATTTTCCTTTGTTTCAGATAATGTGTTAGAGATGGAGATGTAATGGAAGGAACAACAAGATCAAATAGACCCATCTTGTCGACTGTTCTTGATTTAACTGGGACAGGTGTAGCAAAGACTTCCTCTACTTCAGTGATAGGCTGACCATGTGCGTTCTCTTTGAATAACTCTAATGCAAACTCATCATAGAGATACGTGTTCTGGTGTTTCAGGAATTTGCGGAAAGAAGCAGAATAGTTACAATTATGGCAATACACAAACAAATGTTGTGAATGCTGAAAGATGTAGCCTCTGGTCTTCAGTTTGTTATGTTGACTATCTCCACAAATTGGACAGCGGAAAGTAGCTAGATAGGGATTATGCTTCCTCTGTTTGAACAGAGCAAGATGAGAACCCAGAAGGTTAGCATATTTGCATTCAAGCCATATCATTTGACTATTGTAGCCCGAAGGCTTTCAAAATCAATGAATATGCTGCAACAACAACATGATGCTAGACAGGTTGATGAATTTGAACAGTGTAACTATCACAAGCAAGATGCCCATACCAATCCATTTAGAACGCTCAAGTACCTTTATTCTTTTATCTAAGTCTTTGTGAGTGCTATTGGCTTCTTCCTTTCTAAGTCTAGAATTTTCTCTTTCTTCCATCACAAACTTCTGCACTTCTTTTTCTACACGACCAACAGATGTTTCTAATTCTTTGCTGTTCTGTGAAAGCTCCCTACGAAAGCTCTCGACCAAAGAAGCTGTATCTGTGCGACGTTCTTCAGACACTTTTTCCAAGACCCCATGTAACTCTTTAGCAAGAGTTTCAAATTTGGTATTTACCTTTTCAGCATTAGCCAAATATTCTTCACGACGCTTTTCAGCCAGATCATAAAGAAGTGTGCTTGAATTTTCTTGTGTTTGAATGCGGTTCTCTTGAGCAGCCAGCATCTCTTTGATACCAGCCGAGATTTCAGATAACTTATCAATAGATTCTTGGTGATGCTTAACATCGTCAGCTATCGTCGCTGTGGTGACTTCAATTCCGGTCATGCGGTTGGATAGAGATATAACAGCTATGTCTTCTTTTTTCACAACTTTTTTCCTAGTTTTTTGTTGAGCTGTTACCACTTTGACCATTTTCTTTTCCTGGTTGGAAACAAATTGTTTCCCCTGTTATCACGGCAATTAAGCAATCATCCTTTATAGCACAGGAATTATACTGTCCTTGCAAAGAACCATACATAGGCAACAATTCTGAGGTAGGAGTCACTGATGAAGCTGGTACTGGCAACTCTGGACATCTATCCAATAAACGTGGATCAGTGGACTTTACTAGATCCTCTGCGGATATTGTTGAGTTCTGTAGCCTGATTGGCGAGGACTGACATCCCTGAAGCAGGAACAGGGCACTTGTAGTCATCAGGACTATCATGAATAGTTTTAATGAGAGTTTTCGTAACATATTGTGTCACCACTTTTTGATTTTCCGTCAAAGCTTGGTCTAGTTCTGATGATAGGCCATGTTGTTTTGTTAGTAGATCTTGAATTTGTTTTTTGTAGTTGTTTGCATCAACAACTGCTTTTTGAGCTATCTTCTGCTGTTCTTGGAGAGCAGTCCTATCACGCACCATGTAACCGACTTTGTAGCCACCAAATAACAATCCTGCAATTATCGCTAAAATGAGAGCAAACTTAACCCAAAACGTTGAAAAGAATGATGCAATGCCAAATGGAAGTTTCATATTATTTCTCTGGGTGTCTAGATATTCCATGAAACAATGTCGCGTTAATTCTGTCTAAAAGCTGTTTGGCATGTTCCATATGGTGTTTAGGAGAATGTTTAATGGCGTCAACACGGTAGGCATCTTCCATACCATGCGAAAGACTCTTCGCGTCATTTTGTTGAATGTATTTCTTGCGTGCTGCAGGAAACATGGGCGGATCACTGTATGCCCCAGCAATATGGCCAGAGCCAACATTGTTTACAGCCACGTCATCTTCTTTCAGAAAGAATTTTCTAGGAGCCATTATTTGAATTCCTTGCGGTCATACTATTTAGGGATTCTGGTAGAAAAGGTTGAAAATGAACAAACAAGAAGATCCATGGGCACTCCCTATTGAGGATTCAGAAGCTTTTGTCAGAGTGTGCAGAAACCCAAAATACACCTACAGAGTGTGGATTGTCGATGGGTTTGCTATAAATATTGTACAAGATAAAGAGCCTAACCGATTCAATCGCTGGTTACAGAAAGTCTTTCTAGGTTTCCGTTGGGAGAAGATTGATTGAAAGCCACCAAATTTCATCATTGGATAGCGAAGGACCCCACATCTATTGGCGTTATTTGCAACCTTGAATGGAATTATGAAGATGGCTCCCTATCTCGAGTGTCACAACATGTGCCTGAACATCGTATGAAGGATGATGAAAGACGTCATCTAACCATAGCATGGAAACGTCTAAGAACATGGAGACACAAAGAGTTGCTCTATGCTGAAAGCATGGCTTCAGATGATTTAGACAAAAGAATCTACTGGCCCATACCTATAAATTAAATCCCGACGCAAGTCGGGATCATTATAGAATCTTTGATTTTTCGCTGATTTAAGCATGAGTCAAGGGTTTGTAGCTTCAGGAAAATCATCAAAAATAGTTGGTTGTAAGTTATTGAGTTTATTGAATAATTTTCAGGTGATTTCTGATAGAATCAAATTTTAATGATTGTTAAGCTTACGCTCTCTGATTGCTCGCAGCTTGTCTTCTTGATTCAACAAGAAACCAATCCTCTCTAACGTCGCGGCCTTCACTTCATATTCCTTCCTCAACTTCTCAATTTCCCGAAGCAAATTTACATATTCTGCTTGAAGACTTGTGATAAGTTGATTGGCCATCATTCTATACCTGTGCTGTCTGTTCTTTTTTTCCACCATGGATCATGAGAAGAAGTCTTAGTCTTTTTTACTGGCTTACCATTATCTCTTAGCGCACGTGCTCTTTCATAGTATCTTTTAATGGCAGCTTCAGCTTCCTCTACACTGTTCACGGTTACTTCTGAGTCTTCTGAAGGAAGCATCACGAACGTGAAATACAAATCATTCCTGTTTGCGAGCAGGAATCTATGGTCTAACCATCCCTTCCTGACAGCATACTTGCCATTTTTAAACTGTACGATCTTCATTGAATTCCTTGATTGCAAAATATATACACATGTAGATACCCAAAAGACATATGATGATCGCAAGAGTTGCAAAAACTATGAATGCTATTTTGGGCAGACATATAAGAGTAACAAAACCCAAGAATGTAAATAATGCTATAATTTTGTTCTTATCCATGATGCACCTCAACTGGGGACAGCGGTTGTGCTCCTGGACCATAGATTCTATTGTAGGATTTGCGACTAAAATTTTTCAGATGCTTACCATTAATAAAGATGATTTTGAATTCAGATGATGTTGATTCCCAAATTTCAAATGAAAGGATAATCATCTTAATGAAAATATAAAACATGGACAAAATGATCATCCATGCAATCCACAACAAGAGATGCAATGGATAAAACAGCAATTTCAATATCTTGAGGGTCAGATAGTATCCATAACCTTTAGTAGCAATTTCTTTAAGCATCAGTCACCTCACCAAAATCTTTGCCAAGATGTTCCAATCTCTTCTCTTGTTCTATGCGTGATTGTAATGCTTTCTTTGCTTCCTCGGCAGTATCAAAAGCTGCTGATACACTTGGGTATCTGCACATGTCCCATTCACAGTTAGTTTTTAAGAATTCAAACTCGAATTCCAAAAACAACCACGCCCACTTTTTACGACGCACACCATATCGGCCATTGTCGAATCTAACGATCTCTATTTTCATGATATCGTCTCAAATTTGTAATCCGTTTCATCATTCAATCTTCTGGTTGCTTCTTCTATACACCAGCTGATGAAATCCAATTCCGCATCTGAAGGATTTTCATCTACCAAATCGAATACATAACACATTTCTTTCAATATAGAAATGGTCTTTGGTGAAGCTCCCCACTCTAAAAGAGTTGGATAGTCAATGATGTAAGGTTCTTCTCCTATTTGATTCCACACGCCTGTTACGATTGAGGAATAGTCAGGAAACACTCTGTATATTTTCATATCAATCCGTGTATTCAATGGTGTCTTCAATCGCATCTGCGATTTCAAAGAAGTCGTGCCCACTGTCATTGGCATCATCAGCAGTTGTTCCAAATTTGGGCAGAAATGGAGTGCGGCTTTCACCACCGCCATAACTCAAGAATGTGATTCCATTGTCAACCAACCATTCTTTACTTGGCAACTGACCCGCTTGGCCAAATACATCATTTTCTACACACCCAGATGCACCCATTTGTAAAACACCCAAACAGCAGTATTGCCCACAACCAGAAGCTAGTTGACGACCACCTTGTTCATATCTCCCAGAACGCAAGTCCTCCAACCATTTCTGACCTGTCGCACGTGGGCACCGAATAGTTTTCATACTGGTCTCCTTGAATAATACATCATCATAGATACATACAATAAATTGGTCAACACGACGAATAGACCGCCACTGAAACTCCAATACTGATTGAGATGAGGATAATAAAACATGTTCCAAAATCCCCAACAGACAAAGAACAAGGTGGAGAATTTAGAAACTCCAACCACTGCCTTGCTCTTATAAAGTACCCGACAATGATTCAAAATCATTGCACCTGCCAGAAACTCAAAACAACCATTGGTAAAATCAGGAGTCATTCGCCAAGAACAATAATTTCAACAGGGCAGACTCTCTCAATAAAGCCAATGTAATCTGCTATGTTCTTTGATTCAAGAACAGTATGATAAACACGTTGACCATCTATCCATATAATTGGCTTATCAAATTTGATGCCTCTTGCTTTTCTGTCTAATTCATTGACAGTAACAATATGATTTCTGTCAAAAGATAACTGACCATTTCGAATGAAACATTCCCTCATGAATTCATTATATACTATGATGATATCATTAGGTCTAGCATTCTGTTGGATGAATGTTGTGTGACCAGACGCACGACCAAAAGACAGATTCAATGTTGCAAACTCATGATAGAAATCTGGCCCCATCTGTTTCAACTTTAACAACATGCCCTCTTCTTTCAACCCAGATCTATGTGCGTCAATCACCTCAGCCATGACAATTTGCTGATAAGTTGGATGATAGTCTTCTTTGCGGATCATGTTTTACTGCTCCGCGGAATTGGGGGTATGTCGGTTGGCTTCAAGAATAGGAAGTTGTGCTTCTGTGGGAACATAAATGATCTGATCTTTGGTTTCTGCAAGGTTATTCACAAACAGATAGCGGAGATAATCTTCGTTGTTCTTCAAGCTATCGCCAATGATCTTGTTAGCCTGCGCTACACCCTTAGCACGTTCAACTTCAGCTGCCGCAAGTGATACCGCAGCTTCCTTCTTCGCATTAGCTTCTTGCACAGCGATCTGTCGGTCTTGGCTTGCGCGTGCTAATGCCGCTTCACCCTGTAAGCGTTGCTGCCAAACATTGTATTGAGGGCAACCACCCATCATAAGAGCAACCAGCAAAACAATGACAATTCCAACCACGGAGGCAATACGTCCGAAACACACTTCCTCATTCTTGGCATCATAGAAAAAGCTCATGATAACATCCTTCATAATTGATCAGGACGTTATGCTAGCGCAGCTCTATACAAAAAAAATCCCCGGATTTCTCCGGGGATTGTTCTGACTAAGCAAAAGTCAATTACATGATATTTGCAACAGCGAATGAGCGATAGAACACGTTGCTCAAAGGACTCAACGCACCTGTACCAACTGGAGCACCAGGAGCGAATGGGTTTGCAACAACCGCATAACGGGTCTTGAAGCCAATCTTTGGTTGCAAGCTTGACTCATTCACACCACGCACCATCTGCAAAGGTACATATGGGCAGTAGAACAAACCTGCATCCATTGTGTTGACACCCTTATATCCAGTGGTTACATAGTCACCAGTTGTATATGGGTCAATGTAAACACGGATGTGGTTGTTCAACAATCCTACGAATGTAGGTCCGGTATCATCTACCTGCAAATCATTACCAGCCAAAGCGGGAGTGTAGCTTAGAACACCAGCCATCTGCAAAGCGGAAGCAACGTCACTTGAGCAGATTACGATGTTACCACGGCCACGACGAGTTGCCTTAGCGATCGCGTTGCATTCACGTTCCAACTGGTAATGCAAACCTTTGAACTTTTCAACTGACCAACGACCGTTTGAGTCAACGTCCATGTCGAAGGTGCCTGGAGTTACACAAGTAGCAGCACCCTGCAAAGCAGAGATGTTAACGGTACGGATGATTTCACGGTTGATTTCAGCCAACAACTCAACAGCAAGGATGTTAGCCAATTCAGTCTCAGCATCAAGACCATGAATTGCCTTCAAGTCCTGCGCCATTTCCATTGTGTATTCAGCTTTCAATGCGCGTGAACCAGCAGTTGCTGAAACCTTAGCAACGGACACAGCCATCTGTGCAAAGTCTGTATTACCAGTTGTACCCAATGCTTCAGCCTGTGCAGTAGCCATGGCCTGTGCATAGTTGTACAAAGAAGTATTGCTGGATGGAAGTGTACCAGTATGAGCCTGGCCCATTGTGCTGTTACCAGCAACAACAGTAGAGAACTGGGTATTTGGTTCATTGTAGAACGCATTTGTACCAGTCTGGTTGGTGTAGCTTGGAACCAACGCAAAGATCAAACCAGTAGGACCAGTCAAAGGCTGGACACCAGCAATATCATAAGCGATAAGGTTAGGCAATGCGCGACGGATCAAAGTGATCAACACAGGATCATAAACCTGAATGCCGCCACTGATGTTGGTTGATGGAGCATCCAACTCATCCAAACGCTGTGGAGCAGCGAAGGAATTGCTGTCCTGCATCGTTGCCCATGTATTCTCAAGCACTTGGCAAGTTACTTCACGACGATGCTTGTCTTTAATTTCTGGGAGTTCTGCATGCTCCAGAATTGGTTTCCACTTATTCAAAAGGGTATCAGTTGTAAACATGTTAGAATCTCTCCTGGTTTTGCAACTTGCTAAGTTATTGTTGTTTACGGGCTTTATTTATATTTCTACTTTTTCTACCAATCACGCTTTGCCTAGGCGACCAACATCTTTCGCCAAGCGAGCAATTTGTGGATCAGCATCAGTATCATCAACCTGTTCTTCAGTCAACAGAGTTACTTGTTCATCCAAAGTTTCTGTGGCGTCTGTTGCCTTCACTGAAGTCTTAATGAAGTCTTCAGCAACTGTCTCAAGGATGGTTTTGAATTCTTCAATGGAAGTGAAGTCGATGGATTCTGAAAGCATTGACAAACGATCTTTCTGGGTTTCTGTCAAGTCCTTAGAAACTTCTTCAACAACCTGCTTACGCTGTGCGTTCTCAGCATCAACTTCAGCTTGCTGTTCAATCAATTGAGCCTTAGCTTCATCCAATTGGGATTGAAGAGTCTCAACTTCTTCTGCAAGTTTCTCAACAACATCAATTTTGTCTTCAGGGATGTTGATGTAATGCTTCTCGAACAAATCCTTCAAGCCACTAAGAAGACTTTCTGCCAACTCTGTGCGGATGTTATGTTCAATGGCAACTTCATTCTCTTTTGCCCATTCAGCTGCAACATAATCCATGTAAGTAGAATTAGTTTCATCGAGTTCTGCAATCTTTTCAGCAATAGCTGCTGCAAGTTTCTCTTCAAATGCTTTTTCAGATTCAACCTGAAGAGTCAACACGCGATTCTTAACAGCTGCTTCAAACAATGTAGCAGCACGTGCAATCACTGTTTCATCAAGATTGGTGTTCTTCAGCACAAGCTCTACATCTTCCTTTACATTACCATAGGAAGTAGGAATAGCTTCTGAAGTCGCTTGGTCAGCCGCACGACCTGAATGAGTATCCGCGCCAAAACCACCAAGTTTGCAATACTCAGCGTACAAGCCTTGCAATTGAACTGGATCAGTTCCTGCTAGATTATCGAAAAGATGGGCCAACATTTCATTACGAGTTGGTTGCTCAGAACCTGGTTGACCAGCGAATGCTGTTGGTTCACCACCAGATGGATCAGTTGTTTGGTCAGCTGCACGACCTGCGTGAGCATTACCAACAGCGACTGGTTCTGGAACAGTTGCGTTTACGCCAAAAGATGAACGAAATTCTTCAGCAACTGTCTTCTTTGTTTTCTTGTCTGCCATGTTAAAAACTCCAATTGGGGTTTGGTGATTGCATTTCACCAATGAATTCAAATATGTATTTAGTTTTCTGTATCTTCGGTGGACTTATGAGCATCCAAAGGAACATCGCTCATACCTCTAGCGAAGACCATCAAGACACCCCAACCGATTAAACCAGCGACCGCTATACCCAAAACAACTAGAACTGTTCCTAGAATGCCCATTATTTTTGCTCTCCCAAGAACTGATTCCAAACTCTCAAGAACGCTTCATTGACCTTGCGTGAGTCTTGAGTAGCAACTGCGGTATTGATCTCATTCTTTGCTGCAACAAGTTGTTTCTCGACCAACACACCATTATCCCAAACCCATTCAGCTGATTCCATCAAGCCTTGAACGAAGGCATCAGGAGCAGATGGATTGGATACGATGTCAGCAGCAGTCATCAAACGGAAGTCTTTCTGAACTTCCATGATGCCGTTCTTTTGCTGAACAGAACCAAGCGCGCGACTTGATACACCAAGGTTAGCGCCTGCTTGAAGAAGACCAATTGCAATCTTACCCATTCCCTCATTGATTAATTGAGCCTTACCAATGAAGTTGTTTCCATCGCGATGAAGTTCTTTGATCAAATGAGAAACACGCTCAAGATTGATCTGCGGATTTGCTGGGTGACCCAACTCACCATAAGCAGTGTTCTTGTTCACGCAATCCTTAACATAACGATTGACTTCATTCTCCATGATTTCAGGAGGATAAATGCGACCATTCTTGTTCTTGATTCCGGCTTGCAAAAATATACCTTTGATGTAATGGTTCTTAACACCATTCACTTCTTCAACAAGAACTTCTGAATTTTCAATTTCTTCAACTAAGAGTTTCATGTTCCTACCTTAATAATTCGTATGGTATTTGTCGGCATTTGGAATCTTTTTCAACAGAGCAGCATGCATCTTTTCCGCTTTCTCATTTACTTTAGAAGCGTTCTCGCCTTTGACACTACCAAAAGACTTGATGCGAGGGATTGGATCATCTTTGTGGCGGATTTCAGCATAGAATTTGTGCATTGTTCCACCAACACTGCGCAACCTGCCTTCCATCTTATAATCCGTCGTGTGATATGGTCTTACTTCCCATTCACCATCTTTAGATCTATAGCTTCTAACGGACCCTCTGAAGCCACGTTCATGGTGAAGTTCCCACTCTAGTCCTTTAGGTATTTTAGCAAAATGGTCTTCTACTTCATTCAGTTTTTCTTCTTTTACAAGTCCTGGAGCAAGATGATGCGCCAACAACTTTCCACTCACCTTTTCATGAGCAGCATGTTCTAGATCTTTCAAACGGTGGAATTCATTGTTCAATTCGTCATATTTAGTCTTGTGCTCAGATTGCTTGATATCATTATGCATGCGATAGCGGATTGATTTTAGATGCGCTTCATCAGTTGCTTTTGCCGCAGCATAATAAGCTTTCATATCTGGATGTTCATGATCCAGTCCTTCAGAAAGCTTGCCAACTGCTTTATCAATACCTTTTAATCTCCGTTCTTTTGCAGCTTTCAATGCTGTTTCATATGAACGCGTTCGTTCAACATCTGAAGCTGGTTTTTTTACTCTAAGATACGCAATTGCAGTGTGATGAGCATCTGTTTGACCAGCGGCATATCTAGCAGCCTCTTTAGAAGCTTTGCTAATATAAGACCCCAAAGTCTTTTTTGAAATTTCATTCAATTCATCTTCATTCACAGACGCTTTACGAACAAGTTTAGAAGATGCTAGAACGATACCATTATGTCTCTTCTTGCTTTTAGCTTGCTCTTTATCACCTTGTTTCATGTAATGTTCATCCGGCTTGCCATTAGATGCCACTCTGGCGATAGCATGATGAGAACCTGCCATATAACTGTTAGCACGCCCATCAATAGAAGCATATCCAATATAGTTTCCAAGCGTCTTAGGAGACAATTCATTCAATTGATCTTCATTTACTTGCGCAAACCTGTTATGAAGATCTTTAATCATTTTGGCATGATGGTTGGCAATGGTTTCATTACCACGAGCCACAGACTTGTAAAGCAAATTGTTTTCACTACCAAGAGCATGTTTAGCTGCTGTTCTGTGCGCTTTTTCAGCTGCCTGGCGATGATAGATTTCACGTCCATGATGATAATCAAGATTAGCTAGAATACCAGTTTTGGTGTCTGTGTCGTACTCGCTTTCATTCATCTTCTTATGATGTTCTTTGGCAGCTTCATAAGCTTCTTTATCTGTATCAAAGTCACCAAGATATTCACCGCCAAATCTTAGGACATGACGCTTTTGTGGCTTGCCCATGTATTCTTTATTAACACCATAACGACCATCTTTTCTTGGATCAAATTCTTCTTTCATTGCCTCTGGAGCAATCTTCTTCAATGCTTTGTAAATTCCATTTTGGCGCTTCAGGTTCTTCTTGTTCAGTTCATCACGATCTTCGCGTTCAGCTGCTGTTGTACCAACAGTCGTAGCAACCCCATTGATGTAACCGATTTCATGGGCTTTCCATGCTCTATCATGCATTGCTGACTGAACATAGCGACCAAGAGTTTTCTGGGAGAGCTCATCCAATTGTTCTTCTTTCAAGATAGCACCATCGCCTTTGAATTTCTCCATCCTGGTGCGAACAGCTGGGTCAGGATGGTTGCGCAACTCATTGTAGAAATGCTTAGCCATAGTGTTGTAGATATGTGCATGTTTCTTCGCAAGTCTATCATGCTCATCTGCTAGAGTCTTATAATGTAACTTGGCATCAGGATCAGCTGCTCCCTGATAATTACCAATTGCACGCAAACGAGCACTTGAATGAACATGGTGCATATGCAAATGTTCTTTGGCTGTTAGATCCCCACCCACTTCTGGAAGCTTCTTATCATGGAATACGAGATCAGGACTCCATCCTGCCTGTGTTGCATATGTAGAATCTTGCCCCTCATCCAACTTTCTAATTTTTACATTTTGCGTTTCATATGCAGATCCGTGCAGCATCATAGCTTTAGTATGCGCATCTTTTCTGTCTTTTGCATACACAATAGCATGGGTGCTATATTTTGGCGACTGCACTTTATAAACGCTGTCACCTTCTTCTCTTGTTTGATCTTTCAATGCCCACTTATGTGCTTTATTCAAACTTTCCTTGATGCTTTCAGGATCAGTTGGGTTGGTGTCAATTTTTTCTTTCTTGTCACTGATCTTGTCTGTTTTCTTTTCAACACGCTTTGCCATCTTTTCAATGAGTAATGGTTCAACTTCTTCCTTCACAATTCTGCGACCAACGGAATTATAAGCAGTTGTTAATGCTTCTCTTGGGTCATCATGCGAATGAATAGCAGAAAAGATCTTTCCCTTGTTCTGATATTTGGCAACAGCAATGTGAGACTTCCCATGTTTGGTTAAATTGAATTCAAGAACACCACCATCTTTCAACTTATGGGTCAAAGAACGCGTTCCAGCGTTATTCTTTTCAACATGACTCTGACTGTCTATCAATCTTTTCTTCGCATCGGCCGGAAGCACTGATAACCATGAAAAAGAACCACCATCTTGTTCCTTCAAGTGAGTAGGATAGATTTTGTATGCAACTTTATTGATAAGTTCAAAATCTGACATTTCTATTCCTAGTCTTATGGGTTTGCAATGTAGCCAGTTGCACTTGCAGCATTTGCATTGATTGTAACATTCTTATCAATTACCACAACAGCTGATGAACCAGCAGCTACTGTCAAAACAATAGAATCTGTGTTAGCAAAAGGAATGGATGCACCACTCTCATCTAACAACCAATGATCTACTCCGGAAAGCGTCAGAAGAGTTGCACTACTATTTCCGATGCTAACATTACCACTGAAGAACACACGTGTTAATTTCGCACCACGGATAGTTTCATAAGTGTTTGCTAATGAGGCAACAGTATGTGTCTCGCTGGTGTTAGCAAGAATCACTACTCTTCCTTTCAATTGGTTGCTCTGAATCATTATCGTAAGTCCTTGAATTCAAATGTATTTAGTTATGGGTTAGTGTTCTAGATCATTTATCTGACAACACACTTAAACACACGTTCTAATAATTGACGTGAATTTGATGTGTCTTCTTTTAATTGATCGGCATACACACGTGATACTTTCTTCAATCTCTTACGATTGCGGAGTTGTTTTTCTCTGAAGTTTGTGATCAATCTGCGAGCAAGTTTCTTAGATGACAACACTTTGTCCTTGTTCTTAAGGTCTTCCATGATGTTGTATTTCTTGCGGATAGCATAGATACCACCTTGGCGAAGTGCTTCCGCATGTCCATGCATTGCCTTAGCAACTTCAATCCCATAATGCTCTTTAACATGATTGAAGATATTAGCATTATGCGCTTTGTGATATTCTGTGTAAGGATTGGCACTATGATTCTTGGCATAGATATGCCACATGGTAGATAATGAGTCTCTTTTGGATGAAGACTTGGCGTTAGAGTCTGGAATAGTAGAAGGAGCAGATGGCGGACTTTTTATGCCATATCCTGGTACATAATTTCTGTCTGGAGAGCTATGACGAGAATAGTCATATCCCTTCATTGCGTCTTCACCTTCTTTTGTTTTTACAAGAGCCATTACTTATCCCTCAAGAGCGCATTTCGCTCTCATATTTCCAAGCAATGCTTGCAGATGACCTTTATCACCTGTTACAGAACGCTTCAATGCGTTTGTTAAGTCTGTATGAAGACGCATTTTCTTCAGACCTTCTTGACCATGTTTCTTAGCGACGTGATCTTCAATGCGCTTTAAGATTTCATTGCGAGAGCCTGATCCGTGGGCATCGGCACGGCGAGCATGTTCATCCCACAGGCCTAGTAACTCATGCTTGGCCGGATCAAAGAGACCCTCATCCAGAGTTTCTTCAGTTACAAAATCAACTTTTTTTTTATCTTCCGCTTCTGAGATCCTTTTCATCATCTCAATTGGATGCTGCTTTTCACCGGCAGGAATTTTCGCTGTACCTGTTAATTTACCAACTGCTTTCTCCAGACCCTTGATGCGATTATATTCTTTGCGTCTGTTATGATTTTCAATATCATTCATCTTCTTATTGTCTTTTTCATTATTATTGATCATATCCATGCTGACGCCACCATGAAGTTTAGACAAGGTGTTATGTGCGTCATTCATATCTCTGCGCTGAATTTCCTGCTCTTTGCGCTTTTGACCAAGCTGATACAAACTGTTGGAAACGCCATGAATGTACTTGCCGACAGTTTCCTTTGAGATTTCAGATAACTCGTCTTCCTTCATGTATTCAGGCATTTTCATATTTTCTTTGTATTTTTTATGAGCTGCATCAAGAGCTTCATGAGAAGTTTTACCCGTTGCCCAACCAGCACGGCGATATCCATGCGCTGTTGAATTCAGTTCAGCAGAATAATCGTTGTTCTCTGGATGATGCAATATTCTCAAGCTATGCTCCGTGTCTCCCTTTTTATAGGAATGAAATCTTTCCCCCTTGCCATAAACAGCTGCATGCGTAACAGACCCAAAATTATTCTTAAACACTGGATGCTTTTGATAAGATTTATCAAAAGCTGTAGACTCATTGATTTCAGTTTCTTCCCAAGCCATTGCTGGACCAGATGGAATTGCACCCATAGCTTTGAATTGGCTGAATAGAGGATAATATTCAGCTTCAGAATCAAGTTTTGGGTCAAACTGATGATCTGGAAGATCGGCTTGCCAATCACCTGTCAATTCAATCTCTTTTGGGGCGCGGGATGTAGCAGCATCATTGGTTGCTTCACGAGCAGCCTTTGGAGCACCTTCTAAAGAGGAATCACGGTCAGCCAAACGAGTTGGAGTCTTGCCAAGAGTGGCTTTGAATTGGCCGGGTTCAGCAGGCTGTTTCTGTGATACTTGAATTGGATTCATCTTTGACATGCCTGCATTCCAAAAGTTTGCAGGGGCTTCTACTTCAGTTAATCCCCCTCCAATCTTAAAACGATGATGAGCTCCCTTTATATCAAAGTGTATTTCTTTGCCATCGTTTTTTATCACCTTGCCATAGAGTTTATCCCCATTTCTTTTACTATAAAAATCACAATATGTCCCAACTTTGCAATGCTTGGCATGATCTGGGTGCACGAATCCTTTAATTGCTAGTTCTCTATGATCTGTAGATTCACCAATCTGTTCTTCTTCCTTGGTCAGGCGATCGGTTGCGCGTGTAATACCTGCAACACGATTGACGGCCTTCTGTCTATCCTTGACGGATCGATCCGCGCGATGACGTGATCGGCGAAATAACTCCAATCGTTTGTCAGCGGTCGCGGCGGTATATCCCCACTTGTCACCCTCCTTACTCAGGGCATCTGCGTCTCGACGGTCGAGAGCCGACGCTGCACCAAGCCCGAACAGTGTGGACGACGCTTTCTTCGCGTAATTCTTGAGCGTATTTTTCGACAGCTCGTCCAGACGCTGCTCTTCGACATCTTCCTTGGTCAGCTTGTCGGTTGCCGGTACACGTGCTGTGCCGCCGAGCTTGCGTGCAGCTGTACGGATTCCATGCATCCGGTTGTCAATCTTGTCATCGATTACTCGATAGTCACGGTGAAGTGCATCCCGCAGGTTGCGTGTTGCATCTTCCGCGGATCGTGAACGCGTAACCGCCCCACTCGGAAGTGTGTCAACCGCATCACTGATTTTGGCGTTGCGTGTTGCAAGGTCCTGTGACCTACGCGCAGCCGTCGGAATATACCTCATCAGCGTGTCCTTGCTGAGCTCATCAATCCTCTGCTCCATCGCTTCATTGAAAGCCTTAGCAGCAGTTGCTGGTTTCTTGCTAACCAATGCTTCAGTTATATTGTTCTTCTTATCAGTCAAACGTGCCATGGAGACGCTCCTCAGGTGCTAATAGTTTTCCAGCCAATGCTTTCGATGCGGAACGCAACACATCATCTAGACGTGGACTCATTTGTCTTGTGAATCTTTCTTTTGCATCCGGCATTTCTACAATTTCTTCATTCACGTCTTCAGTTGTACATGCTTCATGGTGACGAACAGCTTCATCAGCATGATGACGATACAATGGATAATCTTTATGAGACTTGATTGCCTTTTCAGATAAATCATGCTGGGCGTTCAAATCTTCAAGAATCTTCTTTGTGATCTTTGTCATTTGGCCACGATGATAAACACCTGCCAACTGATGGAAATCAGATTCTGTTAGATCATCAATAAGTTCGGGGCTTTCAAGAAGACTTTCAAGCTCCAATAATTCTTCGTCTGTCATGTGAAACGTCCTAATTTGATTCAACTTTATTTAGCTGTAGGTTGGTTTTGTTGCTGGGACTGATCGGGCACTTGTTGCGGAGGGGCACCCATCATCTGATCTAACTGCATAGGTGGTGGCTCTGAAGCCATTTCCCTGGCTTGTTGTTTAATTTCTTCTTCATCCTGATGTAACACGTTCTTCTTAACCCATTGCATTGAGTAGTATATGCCAACGAATGGCTGAACAAGCTGTAGTGTTCCTACACGGTTTTGAAGGATTTCAGCATCTTTCAATTCAGAGAAGAAGTTATCGCGTTTGAAGTCAAATGCAACAAGAGACATAACTTCTTTGCATTCTTCTTCAGTCAATATCTTTTTCAAGATCAATTGCTTGGTCAATGCACTCTTGAAGATGATAGCAAAACGCAGACGCAGGCGAGCGATGAATTTGGAGAATTTCAATTCATCACGTGTAATTTCTGAAGCACGGCCTATATTGAATGGAGCTCCTGGTTGAAGACGACTTACAGGAACATTCAACGCACTCAACAATTGTTCACGGAAGTAAGTCAAATCATCAAGATCATGCCAATCACTTGCGCCTTGGAGAGTATCAACTTTGGTTGTTTGGTTGCCCTGACGACTTGGGAACCAGAAATCTTCAAGCATTGTCATGAAATGGCGATTATCCTTAATCGCGCCTGTTGATGAATCATAAGTCAACTTGTTCTTATACTTCGTCATCTGGTCTTTTAGATACTGTTCACCCTTGGCCTTGGGTAATGATCCAACTTCAACAGTAAATATGCGACGCATAGGAGCGCGGACGAGACGATTGATTACAGAAGCATCTTCAATAGCACGCAATTGGTTCAAAGGTTTGCTGGCTTTATGCAGATAACTCAACACGGTCGTATTGGTTGGGTCCATCAAGCCACTTGTTGCATGCACTATGGCATCTTTGCTGATCTTGATTGCTTTATTGCTCTGATATCCAGTAGATGACATGGGTTTCACTGCGAAACCTTTCTCACTGTACAAGAAATATTCAGTCACTTTCTTTACGAGTGTCTGCTGGGATCCATCCTTAGACACTTCCTGCTTAACCACTCGAACCTTACGCATCTGGCGAGGGTCAATGTAACGCAATTCTTGAATACCAGCTTCAGGATGCTTCTTATCAATCAAAGCATAATAATACATTCTTCCATCAACATACCAACGTCTAATGATTTCATATGCAGAGTTGTTAAAATCATAAAGCTTTAAGATTGTTTCAAATTCATTTGAAATCAATTCCTTGATGCGATCATTGTATTGAACAGGCAACATGTCCAGATTCAACGCAACCAAATCAGCTTTTTCATCATAAGCTACGCATTCGTTGATAATATCATCAATTGCAGAGTTGATCTCAGGTTGTAGAGATAATTCACGATAGCGTGTGATCAGTTCTGCTTCTGTTTTTACCGCGCCATCAATGTCTAAGAAGGTGTTTCTGATTCCGGAGTCTACAAGTTGAACAGCACCATCATCCGTCGTAGGTGGAGCAAATTGCTGTTTGCTGTCATCATCCTGAGTGTCGTTTCTTTTTATGGACCAACCAAAAATCTTCGCCATGTTAAAATCTCATTTGTGATAACGTATTTAATCAGTAGGAACCGCACGAACATGTACAAGGTGTAAATGCTCTGCAGGACCGAATGCATCTTTCTGAATGCTATGCCCCATAACTTGATATTTCATTCCTTTATGAAGCAATACTTCTCTCTCATCTCCATATTCTTTAACACCAGCACGGTTCCTCATTATTGATTTATCATTAACATCATGATGGTTAATATCAAGATAATGTGCTTTGGTGCCAGCAGGAAGATGAATCTTCATGATGGTATTGTAATAGTGTGCATCCTTAGGATGTTGTCTCTGAATTACTGGCAGATGTTCAAAATTATCATGCGCTCTATCAGCATAGGTTCCCATTGAAAAGCTCTGTGCTTTTTTGGGAGATAGACTGGCACTGCCATATCCTTTGTCTGTAAATGTGTCACCTGGCTTCATGTTTCTGATTTGGCGAGTTAAAGGAACATCGCCAATGCCTCTATACACAACATGTGGAGCAGGTATGGGTTTCAGCGCAGATGAAAGATGATGGTCTAATGCTTTGAAATAGTCAGAATCATGCGGATGACCTTTCCTAAGATTATCATTCAACAAGGAATGAATAGGAGATGGACCCATCTGGTTCTTCTTGTAGTCTTCAATCGCAGCTTTCTGAACACCTGTTAAAGAAGCTTGGTGATTCTTGTAATGTTCAACCAATTTAGGTGAAAGGTTGCTTTTAGACAGATCTTTCTTGTCTATCCTAGCATGTATAAAATCACTACCCAATTCTGGTTTTGCAAAACTAACATCTTCTTTCAGATCCGGCTTATGCATCTCAATATCACCATCATATAGAGCAAATCTAGACCTCTTGATTTGTTCTGGATCATTATGTAAGAAATTATGTCTATATTGTTTCTTGGATTCTTGTTCGTGTTCTCTGTGCAACAGTTCAAATATACGTTTAAGGAGATCACTCATTTCAGGCTCCTTTCAGATATTGAACAGTCTTACCATACCAATAGGTCCAACGAGTGCGATCAGGTTTGCCTGGTCTCCAGTTCCTTACATAATATTGCCATGCTGTTTCTTCATCATTAAATTTAGGAAGTGGAGTTGGGTCAGTCCAATACATCAAGCGAGCGATAACGCAAGCTGTAATATCATCTGTATCAATAGTTTCATAGATGCTTACAGCTGATACTGGAATAGAAGTCTGTGATTGCAAATATCCTACAAGATAACCATGAGACTTGGGATTTTTTAAAACAGCAGAAACGCCATTGAATTCATACTGCCATAATCCATGAGCTGGACCATTCCCCAATTGTAGTCTTGACATGTAACCAGATTCTTGTCCACCTGTTGCCAATAACTGTGTAATGGCTGGCAATGAAGTCATCTTGCTGGGTAATTCATGCAGTGCAGGAATCAAAATTTGCGTATGTACTGCTTGGAGAGAGGCAGGAAGAGTAATCATTAGAAATAAGGTTTTGTTATTCTAGAATATTTAGGCGCCAATAAAAAAGACCAGCCTTTCAGCTGGTCTTGTAGCTCATAACGCGAGCCTCGTTTCGCAAACAATCTATTAAGAATTCATTGAAGACATTGGCACCAATGGTTCTGCACGGAACTTTGCATTTGTTCTAGCAATAAACTCTGCACCTGTTCCACCCGCAACAGTTACGATAGGAGGAACAGTGTAACCAGAGCCATTAGCAGTTACAGTTATGGCAGTTACCACGTTAGCAGTAACAGTTGCAGTAGCTGTAGCTCCTGTGCCATTACCATCTGCTGAAGTGATTGTTACATTCGCTCCAGAAGCATATCCTGTTCCACCAGCAGTAACAGAGATAGAAACTATATTTCCTGCTTTGATAGGATGAAATTGTACCCATCCAGAAGTCAATGTTCCATTAGCTGCATGAGCATCTGAAACAGTTACACCTTCGCATCTAGACGCAGGATAAAATGAAGCAGTGTTAGGATTCAAGAATTTTGGTTTGTTGTTCGCTGTCTGCGAATTCTTTTTCCAAAGAGGCATGTTACTCTCCTACAGTATTAGCAGCGGGCTGAACAGTCACAGTAGATTCAGTCTGAACAGTTGTGGTGTTGGTAGATGGTTCAACGACTGCAACAGGAGCTGTTTGAGCTTGTGACTTGAAGTGAGATACAAACCACTTCTCAACCTTCTGTACTTCAGCTTTAATTTTCGTTTCTACAGTCTTGATTTCTGATTCCAATTCTGGAACCAAATCAATCTTGTCTTTCAGTGCAGCGAGATCAGCCTTGGCTTTATCTTCGATGCTCTTCAATTCTGTGAGCAATTTTGTCTTTTCAGCTTCAATTTCAGTTTTAATGGACATAGCGTTTGACCTCTGGTAACAAATGTATTTAGCGGATTTTCTTTGCTACAGTTTCTATTCCTGTATCAGGCAACCCATGCATTTTATTGAGTGTTTTCCAATCATCGCAATCTCGATAGGGTATCAAGCATAAATCATAAGGAACATTATAGATTGCTCTATCTCCAACTTTTCCAACCCATGTTTCTGTAATTCTATCATATTCATCATAATCATATCCATCATTGATCACAGCAGCTCTTTCTATCTGTTCTGCAATTTGATGGGCTAATATATACGGGAATCCTTGATCTAAGAATGCCTTTTCAACTCTTTCATGCACTTTAAAATATTTATCTGTATCAACTGTGTGTCCAGAAGAAGATTGATAACTAGATGGAGTTTGTCTGTCTCTGTAAATTGTTTTACCATCTATGCTTGTTCCTGCCAGATAAGGAATATCATATTGGACATTGAATACCACGTCCTTATCATCAAGCATTTTGATAGCTAAATCAAACTCTTTGTGATTAACATCATATTTCGTATGTAAATCGCCAACGCTCATATTCTTTCCTCGAATAATACATGCATTACATCATCTAGTATGAAACTTTCTCTTCTCAATCCAAATTGACTCTTGACATATTCTTTGGCACGCTTATAATTAGGATGTTTCTTGTTGGTCTTTAACCAATTTCTAGCGACTGTTGCTGGATCATAACGGAAGACATGTTTCTTTTTAGCGTCAATATACTTATCAATGTTGTTTCCAAAGCGTTTAGAATCTATTTGTAGTCCGGACTTAGGTATCTTTCTGATGTTAGGGATCCTTGAGAACCAGCGATCAGGAGAAGTGCCAGCTTTGTGTTGTGCTCTGGCATCATCAATCAGTACAACATGACCTGGTTTCTGAGCATCCTTAATTTCACCACCTTGTGCATCCTTATCAACACCACCTTTCCTTGGAGTTGTTGATCCCTTGGTATATCTGTTACGAATCTGTGTAGGATGACTAGTGCTCCAAACTCCAAATACATTCGTCTTCTGATTCTTATGATTCATTTCAGATGCTTGGTCAGAGTGCCAACCTGCATGTCGTGCTTCACGATTTTTTGTAATTCTATCCCATTCTAATGCGTGTTTATTTTCTTCAGGACTTCTGACAAGTGGATGCCTTGGAGAGTCCGACATATAACCATGTTTAAAGAGATGATGATGTAATTCCCTCTGAATTGTTTCATGATCCAAGGATGATGGCTTAAACTTACTCAGGACTTTATAAACATGTGGACCATCTAAACCTTCTAACTCCTCATTTAAATCATGATAGAGCTTGATTAAAGGCTTTTCTGTTGGATGAAAAAGAATTTCTGCATGTAGAGTTCGCATGCAGAATATTTAGGTCACACTAAATAGAAGTGCTATCTATAGGTGATACAATGGTACCTGCCAACCGCCAACAATTCAAAGAATACATTCTTCGTAAATTGGGTGCACCTGTTATTCAAATCAACGTTGAAGAAACGCAGATTGAAGACAGAATTGACACTGCTCTAGAATATTTCGCAGACTACCATTTTGATGGCAGCCAATTGGTATATTACAAACAACGGATCACTCCAGAGATGATGTCTGCTAATGGTGGCGTTGTATTTCCTATGCCACAAAATGTTATCGGTGCAGTTGAAGTGTTCCCTCTAGGTGCGATTTATTCAACAGGTAATTTCTTCAACATTCAGTATCAGATCGCTTTGAATGACCTTTATACTCTGACGTCTCAATCAATCGTTCCATATTTCATGGCGTTTCAACATATCCAACTGTTAGAAGAATTGCTTGTTGGTCAGAAGCCTATCCGTTGGAATCGCCATGAAGGCAATCTGTATCTAGACATGGACACGACATATATTCAAGTTGGAACATATGTTATCGTTAAATGCTACCAAGCATTAGACCCAAATCAATTCCCAACCATCTGGGGTGATCGTTGGCTCCAGGAGTATGCTGAAGCGTTACTTGGTATTCAATGGGGAACCAATCTTAGCAAATTCACTGGTATTCAAATGCCTGGTGGTGTAATGTTTAATGGCCAACAAATATTACAGAGATATATGATTCAGAAAGAAAGAATGGAAGAAGAGATGACAGGCAAATATGGTTGGCCAATAGAAGGATTTGTGGGATGAAAAGACTAGCACTCATTGTTCTTTCGCCAATTCTTGCATTAGGATTGGTCTATATCGCAATACTTTATTTCTTGTTCACCTTCCTGAATCCTGAAAAGGCTCTAAATATAGCATTGATGATTGACGAGGCATCAAATGTCAGTGCAAATGGTAGAGTTGATGAGACAATCAGCGCTCGGGCAGCGAAGGCGCAGATAGCTGGCAAGAAGTGGGGTTGCGTGCTATGCAAGATATTAGACGCAATTCAGAAAGACCATTGCACCAATGCTTTGAAACATGATATCACTACATGACGACTCAATTCTTCCGCAACTATTCAACCCAAGGCGAACAACAACTCGCCAATGACCTTGTGGATGAAGTTATACAGATACATGGCGTTGAAGTGTTCTACATTCCTAGAATGCAACTTAACACTGACACCATCATGCCTGATGATAAGTTGTCCAAGTTTTATAATGCTTATCCTGTAACTGTGTATCTTAAGAATGTTGAAGGCTTTGGTGGCCAAGGAGACTTCCTAACACAGTTCGGTTTGGAGCTCCGTGATCAGATTACATTTACGATATCTAGAAATGAATTCAAGAAAAATGTATTTGACAAGGATCCTCTATTTCAATTTACAGGACAAACATGGTCTGGAGAACCTATCCTCAGACCACGTGAAGGTGATATAATCTATTTACCAATGAACCAAAAGATGTATTCTATAAGGTTCGTTGAACATGAAGTTCCCTTCTATCAATTTGGAAAACTTCAAGCATTTGATCTACAAAGCGAGTTGTATTCTCCAAATAATGAATTGTATAATACAGGAGTTCCAGAAATTGATGCTATATTCGCCAAATATGGATTATCACAACAGACCAACAACACCTTGTCTGATGCAACAGGTGGTGATATGTTAGTGTCTGCTGATGACCAGTTTGCAATCAAGTTTGATGGACCAGGAATTGATCCTAACTCGGGTTCAACTGAAGACCATAGTGAAGACATAAATCAGGAAGCAAACACTTTTATAGACTTCTCAAATGATGATCCTTTCGGTGATAATCAGGTCTAATCATTATGCTATCTAATCCTCCTTTCTATCGTCAATCTTTCAGAAGATGCGCTGCAGCGTTCATGAGCTTGTTCACGGACATCTATGTTCAGAAATTTGATGGTAATGGTGAAGTTCAAGAAACTATCAAAATTCCAATCGCATATGGTCCACGCCAAAAATGGTTAGGTCGTCTTGATGGTAATCCTGATCTAAACAAACCAGTGGGAATCAGTTTGCCTCGAATGGCGGCTGAAATGGTCAGTATGAATTATGCTGCTGACAGAAAATTAAGTTCAACCAAAAAAATGGTTGCCCCTTATTCTTTGGCGAACAATGTTATAGCCGCAAATACAGCGCATGGCGATCCCTCCAATGCTTCTTTTGTATTCGTTCCAATTCCAATGGATATACAATGGCGATTGGATATAATGACGAACACCACTGATGATAATTCACAGATACTTGAACAAATCCTGCCATTCTTTACACCAGAATGGGTCAACCGTGTCAGACTGGTTGATGAATTAGGAATTGAATTTAATATGCCTATTGTGTTTAATAATGCTAGTCTCTATGACAGTTACAAGGATGGAGACAATAATTCTAGACGCATTATGGTTTGGTCTTTGATGTTCACTATGAAAGCTTATTTCATTGGACCACCGCATACAAGAAAGATTATTAAAGTATCTAAGGCAGATGCATATATTGGTAACAATACATCTATTCCCACCTGGTCTACAGAAGCTAACACTTCCCCAGGAATGTTGGCCAATGGGTCACCCACCACAAACGCAGCAGCCTCTATCAGTCCATTATTGATCAATTTTGATGATGATTGGTCTTATTGCGTACAAATCATAGATGATACAAACTGATATGTCAAACAACACTACGATCTTAAAATCATTGTCGCAAGCATTGGATATGTCTCCACTTGTTGTGGATAATGCGCATCCCATGCCACCCATAGTGACACAACAGATTCCAGAAAAGATTGAATTGACAGAACAAGAGAAACAAGCTGAGGAAGATTTTGAAAGATCTAGGCAGACTCTGATTAATATCATTGAACAAGGAACAGAGGCATTACAGGGAATAATGGCTGTTGCTACAGGTTCACAACAACCTCATGCTTATGAAATTGTAAGCAAGATCATTAAGGAAGTGGCAGAAGCCAACCAAGGATTATTAGCATTACATGAATCTAGGAGAGCATTAACTCCCTCTAAGGAAGCTGCAAAAGAATCAGCTAACACCATCAATAATAATACAATCATTGTGAGTTCTCCTGCAGAACTGTTAGACATGGTGTACCAGAAACGCAAGATGCAAGAAAAACTAGATCATGAATCAGAGTGAAGAATTAGTTTTAGCTGAACATATAGATCTAGAACGCAGCAGTTTTGATGGTAATCCTCGTCTAAGACCTGCTGGTATCCCAGTGCGTTTGACTCCCTCACAGATGGAGGAATATGTCAAATGTTCTGAAGACCCTATCTATTTCATAGAAAATTACATTAAGATCATCAACTTAGATGAAGGTTTGGTTCCATTCAAACCTTGGAAATATCAGAAGAAGATGATCAAACAATTTATTAGAGGAAGATTCTCAATTGTAAAAGCTCCACGTCAGTGCGGTAAATCCACATCCGTCAGTGGATTCATCATCTGGAGCATAATCTTTCAACCATCTTATGCTATAGGTTTGATGGCTAACAAAATGGAGAACGCCCAAGAACTTCTGGGTCGTGTTCGTTTAGCATATGAAAATTTACCAAAATGGATTCAACAGGGTGTAGTGACTTGGAATCTGCGTTCCATTGCTCTTGAGAACAATTCATCTGTTTTCGCATCAGCAACCACAGCAGGTGGTTTGCGTTCAAAGAGCTTGAACTGCGTCGTATTAGATGAGTTCGCTCACGTGCCTTATAACATTCAGACCAAGTTCTTTACTTCTACTTATCCTGTTATTACTTCTGGTACAAAGACCAAGGTTATTATCATCAGCACTCCAAATGGAATGGAGTTGTTCTTCAATCTATGGAAAGGCGCGATTACTAAAAAGAACGCTTACAAGCCCATAGATATACATTGGTCTGAAACTCCTGGTCGTGATGAAAAGTGGAAAGAAGAAACCATCAAGAACACGTCTAAAGAACAATTTAGGCAAGAATATGATACAGAATTTATCGGCAGTACTGATACTCTGATTGATCCAATCGTTCTTGCACGACTACCACATATTGATTCTCTCAGAAAATCTGAAGATATTGCTATCTACAAGGAACCAATTGATAATCATATCTACATGGTTGTAGCTGACACTGCTCGTGGAGTAGGAGGAGATTATTCTGCATTCCTTGTAATTGATGTAACTTCTGCGCCTTATGAAGTGGTAGCACAATTTAGAGAAAATACCATTAAAGCAGAAACTTATCCCAACTACATTGCGCATGCAGCTAAGGTGTACAATGACGCATATATTCTAGCAGAAGAGAATGACATTGGCGCGCAAGTCATCAGCATATTGCTTTATGATCTAGAATGCGAAAACATCATGCAAACAGGTTCAGCAGGTAGAGCTGGAATAATGCTGAATGGTGGTAACAATCCAAAACATGGAATAAGAACAACAACACCTGTAAAACGTATTGGATGTTTCGCGTTGAAGAGCATTCTTGAAAATGATCAGATCATTCTAAACAGCGAAGAACTGGTAAATGAATTGATATCCTTCATCAAGGCTGGCAAGAGTTTTGAGGCGCAGGAAGGTAGGCATGATGATCTCGTGATGTGCCTTGTTCTATTCTGTTGGGCGACTACACAGATTGCATTCTTAGATATTACAGAACCTGCAGATTCAGCATGGAAGAAGATTCAGGAACAGAAACGTGAAAAACATGAAGAAGACCAGTTGTTGTTTGGAATCATTGATGAAGGTGAAATTGAGGAAGAAAAACCTTTTGATTTTACTCCTGCCCTCTCTGATGTGATTGAACAAGCTGAATATCAAGTAGGCAATTGGTAACACAGGCTGTCCAAAAACTAAATACATTCTGATGAAATATCACTAATTTTCTGTAGGAGCCAACAACATGGCGATGTTTTCTATCTCTCCTGGTGTAACTGTACAGGAACAAGACCAAACTCTTACGATTCCTGCTGTTCCTACAACAGTGGGAGCGACTGCTGCTCCGTTCGTATGGGGTCCTGCTATGCAACCAACTCTGATTGGTTCTGTATCGCAGTTGATCCAAACTTTTGGTAAACCAATCAATGATTACAACATTGAATCTTGGTTCAGTGCTTACAACTTCTTGTCTTACAGTTCTTCATTGTATGTTTGTCGTGCTGTAGACGCAAATGCTGTAAACTCACTTGCAAATACAGGCACTGCTACCCCAATTCAGGTCAACAACAGCGACGCATATGAAGCTCTGACCTCACTTCCTACGAATAGTTTGTACATGGCGAAGTATCCTGGATCACTAGGTAACAGTTTGCAAGTCTCTGTTTGCGACTCTGCAAATGCTTACACCAGTTCTTCTCCTGCTCCTTCCAATGCTAATAACACTGCGCAATTCACTTTCCAGCCTGGTGCTAACAGTGGTGTTTTGACTGTTACTAACTCAAACCCATCTGGCAATACAGCTAACACCGCTTCATTGGGAGATGCTACCACAATTGTTGGAAGTTTGAATGCAGGTGACTGGTTGGCTCTAGGCAACACCTCCATTGGTACGCAGTATGTTCAGATTTCTTCTGTTGGTACACCTGTAACGACTGCCAATGGTGTGGCCACTGCTGTTATCTCATTGGCAAACACTCTGTTCTTGACTGCTAACGCAACTTCAGCCACTGTGACTCGCTACTGGGAATTCTACAACCTCGTAACAACCGCTCCTGGTACATCTGATTATGTATCTAAGTTGGGTGGCGCTGGTGATGAATTGCACGTAGTGTTTGTTGACGCTGGTGGTGCATTTACAGGCATCCCTGGTTCCGTATTGGAAGTGTACCAAGGTTTGTCACGTGCGAAAGATTCTCAGGCAGAGTCTGGCGGAAGCAACTACTATGCTTCAGTGATCAACACACAAAGTGCTTATGCATGGTGGACTGGTGATCGTGCTGGTGCGCCATCTGGTAACGCTTCATCTATCACAGCTTCTACCAATTACACTCCTCTTGAAGTTACATTTGCTGGTGGTGTTGGTTCTGCTGGAGAAGGCACCATCTCAACAGGTTCATTGCAAAACGCATGGGCTTTGTACCAGAATGCTGATACATACACCATCAATGCAATTATTCAGGGTCCAACTCTAAATTCAACTATTCCTGTTTTCTTGATCAGTCAATTGGCTGAAGGACGCAAGGATTGTATCGCATTCGTGAGCCCACCACGTTCTACTGTTGTTGGTGTGACTGCTGGTCAAGCTGCTGGTCTTGTGTCTTATCGTAATCAACTTCCATCTAGCAGCTATGCTTTCTTGGATTCTGGTTACAAGTACATGTATGACCCATACAACTCTCAGTACATCTATGTTCCATTGAATGCTGATATCGCTGGTTTGTATGCTTCCCTTCCAGACCCATGGTGGTCTCCAGCCGGTTACAACCGTGGCAACATCAAGAATTGCATCAAGTTGGCTTACAGTCCACAACAGACTGATAGAGACTTGTTGTATCAGTCTTCAATCAACCCAGTTGTGACATTCCCTGGACAGGGTACTGTATTGTTTGGTGATAAGACCTTGTTGTCTAAGCCAAGCGCATTCAGTCGCATCAACGTGCGTTCACTGTTTGTTGTGATTGAAAAGGCGATTGCTATTGCTGCTAAATATGAATTGTTTGAATTCAATGATACAATCACACAAGCCCAGTTCGTAAATATGGTCAACCCGTACTTGCGTGATGTTCAGGGTCGTCGTGGTTTGACTTGGTTCCAGGTCATCTGCGATTCAACCAACAATACACAACAGGTTGTTGATAGTAATGAGTTCGTTGGTAGCATTTATGTGCAGCCAAACTTCTCAATCAACTTCATCAATTTGACATTTACAGCAGTTAATGGATCAGTCAGCTTCTCAGAACAACAAACAACTGGTCCAATTTCTTCTTGATAAGGAATAACTAACATGGCATTTGCAATTTCAGACATCCAGAGCCAACTCCAATATGGTGGCGCTCGCCCTAGTCTGTTCCAAGTCAACATCTTTAACCCATTGGATGGGCGTGGTCAAATCAAACAGCCATTTATGATCATGGCTGCTTCGATACCAGATTCATCCGTCACTTCCATACCTGTACCTTATTTTGGTCGTACGATAAACGTTGCTGGTGTTCGTCAATATCAGCAATGGCAAGTTGAAGTAATAAACGATGAAGACTTCTTGGTACGTGCTGGTTTTGAAGCATGGGTTGGAAAGATTAATACACCTGTAACTAACATTCGTGCTACAGGTACATCAGCACCTGCAGCATACAAGAGCCGTGGACAAGTTCTGCAGTATTCACAAACAGGTCAAGTCATCAAGACTTATAACTTTGAGGGACTATTTCCTGTACAAGTGGGCGGAATTCAGTTGTCTTGGCAAGCTGGTAGTCAAATTGAAATCTTCCCTGTTACATTCGTTCTTGATGAATTCACCATCGTGGGTGAGATTGAATAATGTCAATCCTTTCTTTCCTACCAACTGTACATTGGTCTTGGGTCCCCTATATCGCCTGTTTCGTTGCAGGCGGTTTAGTTCGTCATTATAGTCTTGTAGCAAGAGACTTCTTGCTTGGGAAGTGGTGGGACCTAATCAAGCGTGCTAAGAGTATATTCTCAAAGAAGAAATCATCTAGCTGATTTCTTGTGACCTTCTAAGGAATGTTCAGATCCACAGTAAACTTCTGACTTTTCAAAATTCCAATATAAGGATGCAGGGAAATACACCTGGTGTCCATATTGGTCTATTATCATGCAGTCTGTTACAACTACTTTTCCACAAACTCCACATTTGAAGCCATCATGGTCTACTTGCGTGTATGGCCACTTCGTCATTCTACTTTCTTGTAATGCTTGTAGAACATCTTACGTGTAACAGGAATCTCTTCATACATTAGGCGATAGTGGGTAAGATCCAATCCAAGAACTTCTGCAAGATGACGACGAGCACATCTTAAACATGCTTCATCTCCGTCTCGTGCTCCCTCAATATGTTTCAAACGCTCAAGTAATTCCATCAAAGACTGTCGTTCATTTTTGTTCATGATTAATATACCAACTGATACACCACAATGTTGCTACTCCAGCCCACAACATTTCACCACCATTATATTGACCAGGAACAATTGCGTCAATAAGAATTACAGATATTGAACACAACATCGCAATCGAAAATAATATCCTATCAAACATAATTATATACTCACTGGCTATGTTGTACAGATTGATTATAGCTGTACACTTCTACACTCATCAGGAAGCGAATTGCCATGGCAGCTGCTTGAATCGCTTCCTTTCTAACTTGATCACAATCAGCATTTTTCCAGGGTTCATATACTCTCTGCAAAAGAGCTTGATTCAGTTCTCCAGCTTCTTCATTGAATGGACCAATCGCATGCATAGCATCAGTTGGCCATGAAGGATATTTCTGCACCGCTTTTTCAAGTTCTGTCAGAACATCCTGAACGACTTGATCTCTTTTGACATAATTCATTCTCCCTTCTCCAATTGAGCTTCGCAAATAATTAAGTCACCTTTGCCAATAACATTTATTCCAGTTTCGTACCAATTAATGATTTCGGACACTGTTGTTTCTGGTTTCAATACCATGACTCTATAGCTTTTTTCATTTCGGTAAGCTGGATCAACTCGATACCAAGCTCTATGAATAGCTATGACATCATTCATTGTTCCTTCCTTATATCCGTCTTATCGGGAATGTATGGATAAGAACAATGCTTCAGCCAATTGACTAGCAATATCATCGTTTGCTTCTTCGAATGCTTTTTCTGCATCATCCCATTCATCAAATCCAAGAGCAATGTTACAAACGTCAAGTCCATTAGGCTTCATAAAGAAACATAATCTAGGCTTGCCTTCCTCATCTGCTTTCAACAACATTAGGACTTGGCCATATTTTGGCGTGTGAAATATTTTTGCAAAGTCATTCATGATTTATTCTTTCATTTGTTAACCGCAACAAATTGCTCACAGTGAAAATCCTGAGAAAGTCTTCTCATTCACGTCTTGTTTAATGTCACCTGCTATGTAATTGACCAGTGTGGTCTCCTGGGGAGCGGACTGGACTTCCTTACCACTGATCCATTTGTTGGTCCAAGGTAGAGGATTGGTTCCTACATAAGAGGAAGGCAGACCCAAGGATAATAGACGCTTGGACACCAACCAATCTACATAACTCTTCAACATGTCTGTATTCAGACCTATCATGGCGCCATGCCTGAACAAATAATCCGTCCAATCTTTTTCTTGTTTCGCGACAGATTCAAAGATATCAATACCCACTTGGCGAGTTTCTTCAAATGCTTTCTTGTAAGAAGGATCGGTCTGAAGTATCTTAATCATATGTTGTACTGCTCCAAGATGCAAATTCTCATCGCGAGCAATCAGCTTGATCAGTTTAGCATTCCCTTCCATTGATTTTTTTTGTTCTGTAAATGCCCAAGAACAAGCAAAAGAAACATAGAATCGCACGCCTTCTAATGCCGCAATTGCATATAGCAGCATAATCAACTCTTCTTTGGCTGGCACTGCTACCAATCTGTCATAGTAATAACTGATTTCATTCGCACATTCTTTGATATATTGATTAGAACTCACATCATCTAGTACAATACTAGGATCAGAATATACATTCTGTATGATGTAGGAATAAGAACGAGAATGAATGGTCTCCATGAAAGACCAAGTTAGAATCCAATTCTCGAGTTCTGTAGATGAACAGATAGGTAACAAGACCAATGCAGGACTTCGACCTTGGATAGAATCCAGCATCACCTGACGTTTGATGTTTGAAGTGAAAATATGTTGTTCAGCTTCATTCAACGCACGGAAGTCCTTGATATCCTTAGAAACATCTACTTCATCTGGCTTCCAGAAATAACCCAGCTGCCGTTTGGTCAACTTTTCAAAGATTTCAAAATTCTGTTCATCGAATCTAGCAACAGACAAACCATCACCAAAGAAAAGTGATGGCTTCCTGGATTTCTTGTTTGTATTAAAAACTGTTCGCATCAAATTATATCCAATCTTGTGCGCAGATTATTGATCCTTTCAATGGCACGCTCTAATACATCATTTCTGCGACTCATCCAGACACTCAATTTACTCCTTGGTTGCGAAGGAGCTGGAGCTGCATTGATAGCGTAGCTTACACTTGAATCGCCCAGTATTGCCTTTTCCTTCTCTGGAATAAGAACTCTATCAAGAGAACTTTCCAGATAACTAATAGCTTCATCAAGTTGTTTATTCAACACTTGATGCTTATCAGCTTCTGCTGAAATATCTTCCTGTACTTCACTTTTAGCCGCATAATTATCCATTCTGGATTCTCCTCATCGCTTTCTTTTCACGTTTTGCCTTGTTGCGCCCAATGTTGTAAGTGTTCCCTGGCCTAGACACCATTGGAATAGGCGGCAACATTTCACCCAATGGATTTGGAATCATTGAAACTTCAGCACTCACATGTTTGTATGTTGGATTGGTTGCTTTCTTTTCTTTCAAATATTTCCAGTGTTTTGCAGTTTGTCCAGTACGAGATACATGCGTGTTCATATACTCTATTTCCTTCTCAATTTTATCAATAATATTGTAAATGTTTTCCCAGCTTTCAGCTCTGTACAACAGCTTTGATTTGTTCTTGGTGTTATTGTAAGTGGTTCCAAGCAGAATGGTTCTGATACCAAGTTTAATCGCAGTTTCAGCATGACTCAAAGAATCTTCTATGAAAACCAGACTATCACCCATTTCTTCTTTGTATTTTTCTAGGTAAGCGTCTTTGGGTGTGTCCATGACTAAAAGGGTGCCTGTAATATCAGTTCCAAAGCATTCCTTTAGGTTATTAGCGCGCATATCAAAACATAATTCTTCTTGACCTGCAACTGAACCAGCAGAAAGCCAAGCTACTTCTTTGGTATTATCTTCAAGAAGCTTTTTGAGAAACTCTACAGAGCCATCAATTGGCTTCAATTCACCGAAATAAGGACTGCTATTAAACTCTTCAATCAGTTTAACTATTTCCTTACTTGTGAACGGATATTTATCCGTCAATTTATACATTGACGGTGTGGCATCATGAGTGGGCTTCACGCCCTTGACTTCAGTGATCCACTTTTCAAATCCATTAAACCAGTCTAACAACACACCATCAACATCAGTAATTATTTTCAACATGAATTATCCATGCTCTTAAGGGAGGGAATCGCTTTCATAATGATATTTCTATTGAGACCATCAGGAAATGTCTTATCCTTGACCCAACACAACAAGTCAGCATCATCCGGATGAACATCCTTTATCAAATCAATAAACCACTGTTCACGCTTAAATTTGTGCTGGTGTTTCATCACACCATGGTCAGTCACGTTTATTAGTTTACGTGCCTCCATGTACAAAATTTCTTCTTCGGCTCCTTCATCATAACCATCATTCTTGTGGTCATAGGGGGGTTTGCCTTCAGGGAGATTAAAATGAACTTTGTCTGTAGTCCATAGCCACAAGACTGTCTTGAATTGGGGTGCACTACAATTCTGTCTTAGAAATGAAATCTTTTCAGCGTCATTCTTCAAGCCACAAACTTGTTTGATAATAGAGCCCATTGCTTTTCTAATCATTGAAACTCCTGAATGTCTTGCATCAATTTGTGTAAGTGATTCTTAAAGAAGTAATCCATCAGGCCATTAGAATTCTTGCCAATCTGTTGTTGATATTCATACACGATCTTGGAAGCAATATCTGTTGGTGTTTTATTTCTCAAATTGATTAACGTGTTGTTGCGTTCCCAATTCTTTGCAATAGCAGGATTAGAATCTTTCAACTGTTGATCCGTGAGTGCAGCCCATTCCATCAATTTCTTTTGACCAACAGGCTTCTGTTTCTTATTCTTGTCCATGAACACATCATCATCACTCAATATGTTGGGGATACCATCACATGAATCCCCTTTCAATACTAAGTAACGCAGTGCTCCATCTGGATCAGGAGAAGTGATGAACACTTTCTTCTTGGGGTCATACTGATCAGCTATGTACCCTAATTGGCCATAATCCTTATCAGAAGAGACAATTAGAGTTGGATAACTTTCCAGTCTTGGTCGATCGCTTTCCAATATCAATCCACCAAATTCTGCAGGACCGATTTCTCGTTCTTGAACCCAAGCATGATTAGCCAATACACCTATCACATCATCGCCTTCAGCGCCATCAACATTCACAACAGAATATCTAAAATGGTTTCTGATTTCCTGTTGAATATTGTTTAATGATGCGTGTATAGAATCCCAGTCAAGTTCGTCCTTCGTCTCGTTGTTACGGCGTTCCCATTTGTATGGGGGGAAACTGTCAACACGCCAGCAATGACGGTTGTCGCAGGCAAGAACGATCTCCTTACCATACTTATGCGAATGCTTACGCTGGATGTGCAGTACAGAATTCAGGACAAGATGACGTAAGAAACTTTCATCAACTCTGCCTGATTTCGTAGTTGCGTGTATCGCCGCATAAGCTATCTGGGAGAAGTCTACAAGTATCATTGTTCTCTGTACAAAAGGCCAATGCCCAAGAGTGTGAATATGTAACCAATCACGAAGCTATAACTAATAATGTTCAAGTGAGGTCTGTCTGCAAAAAATCCAAGCCAGATAGACAACGCACCTGCCCAGTAGTGCCAGTCCTTATACCAAACTTTCATTTAATACCTCTACTCGTAGAAAGCACTCACGATTGATGTGATAAAGAAGAAACAAGCCAATCCATAGCATACGGTGCCAAGCCAAAAAGTATGAAACACCAGACCAAAGAAATAAAACAACCATCCAATGATCAAACAAATGTACTGGTTTCTAATTTTCATGTTAATGTTCCCGATCACAATATCATGATTATACCGCATTGACCCGCAAAATTAAGCATTTGTCAGTCAGACGCCCACTGTGAACTTGTTCTTTGGTGGTAAGTGTTTCATACACTCTTTCAGCTGTCTTGATAGTGCCTTTACGCATCTCTGTAAGCACGAGCGAAGGCTTGCGAACTGTCCTGGCTGTAATAGTGTGGGCCTTAACCTTGCTGCTGGCGATCGCCAGTTTCGTGCCGTCAGGATTCTGAAACTTAACCAGTTTCCTGGTCTTTTCATCATAAACAAACAACAAGCTGGCAGTCAGTATGGCTTCCGGATTCACAGACTTGAAGCCATCTATCTCCTTGGCATACCGCAACTTGGAGACTTGCTTTGCCGCACTGATAGGCTTATGCTTCCTGATCACTGTGACTTTCTTGCGAGCCTTTACAGTGCTGGTCTGTTGATTGATATCATCGAGCGTCTTTTCAAGACGTTTGATCATGGCCCTAAAATTGATGCACTCATAACCTTCTGGATCATTCTTGGCTTCTTTGTATTCATTCAAAGAAGACTCAATGTGAGTTTTGATGCGCTCCATTTCAGGTATCGTCAGTTCTGACAGCGCAGTCAGCTTAACATCACCCTTGCCATTTTCCAACTGATCGAAAATGTTCCAGTAGGCGTTTGAGACAATAACTTTCCTGACCATTTCAGAACGGATTCTATTTTGCTCACGTTGAGAATGGTTTTCATTGTAACTGGCGCGAGCTTTCTGAACCACTTCCTTACAAGTATTGTCAATCAAATTGACCACATTCAATTGATCATGAAATGTGCTACCTTTCAATATAGCGCGAGCGCAATATGGAATGGTTTGAACCATCTGCAAAGCAGCTCCTGACAACAAAGACAAATCAGTATCACTGTAGTGCAGTCTGTTCTTAGCATAGTCAACGATCCACTTGCGACGATCTTCTGGTTCAGCATTCATATTGTACCAGTTCATCAGCTTGATCAGTTCAATGCCTTGCGCATTGATGACAAGAGGTTCAGAACCATACAGCCTATCCATAACCGCAGCACGGTTAGCCATTATGATAGCCTCTCAAAGTGGGGAACGACTTAGTATAACTCATTTTCATCACTCTAACCTTAACGATTGTTAAATCACAACTGTTCACGTTTTTTATGAATCAGTTCGCCAGTCTGCCTCAATGTTATTTCTCTGGCTCCTGCTTGAACAGCTAGTTTACGCTTAGATATACAAATATCAAAATGCTCATGCAAAGTGCCAGCTTTCTGTAACCACTTCCTAGCAACTCCAATCTTATCAGCCATTTCTAACAGTTCTTCTGTAGTATCAGCCAACATATGACACATTGTCATTCTTTTGAACTGTGCCTGCATATTGTCTACATAGACTGTCATAAACGTCAAATTCAGTTGATTTAGGAACGAAATGTAGGGTAGTGTGGGTTAGAGTTTACAGCGTCCCTAAGTCATTAATTTTATTGAATTAGAAACCCACAAAATCAAGAATTTACCTGTGTCCACAGATATTTACAAATGAAATATGAATCCACTATATCTGATGACGGATTGTTCTGCTTTTCAGTTTCATGTAACACTGCTTTGAGCTGCGTGTAACCACTTTCTGTTTCAAACTGCTCTCTTAATTTGTCCTTGTTGGCGTTTCCTTTGCCTGTCGCAAATTTCTTTACAACAGTTGGTGGAACAGTCTCAAATTCTATTCCCTTCTTCCACATCATCTGTTTCAAAGCACCTGTTGATTCCCCGATATTGAAGACAAGACCAGATGAAGAACCAAACGCATATCCTTCTATCACTACTTTCTTGACTCTGTAGAACCAAAGAATATCTAGAGCCCAATTAGAATACCAATGAAATCTTTCTTCCTGCGAGTCCCAAGCTGGGATTGGATCATAAGGCAAAAGCTGGATTGTATCATCAGCCTTCTTGCTGAAAAAATGAAATCTACAATCCTCATAACAAAAAGGATAACCGCTATCTGCAATGCAGATAGCGGGTGAAGTCATACTCCAATCAATTCCAGCTATGTTCATTAGTTCTTGGAAACGAACGCATTCATGGATTCGGCCATTTCCAACGCTGCAGACATAATGCTCTTGTAACCATCTTTAGCCATTTCTAACTGCTTCTTGGCTTCAACAAATCCTTCATCCTTCAATTGATTGGAATATTCAATGAGACGAGCAACATTATTGAAATTCTCCAATGCATATTGATAATTTGCATCTGTCTGATAAGTGACCAAGTCAATGGCGCGCTTCAGAAGTTCTGCTCTAAGTTCATACGGCGTTTGTGATTTACTATTCATTTGTTTCTCCTATGTGTGTGTTTCAGGCATGTGTGTTGTCATACTCGCAAGCTGCCTGATAAGCTTGCTTAGTAGTATCATATGGTCCAAAAGATTTCCATCCCAATACATGCGGATCAAAAATCCTTAAACTCCGCTTTCCAGTATGTTGGAGTGGGATTATCATATATCTTACATTATTTTCAGTTGTATAACTGAATTCAGTTGGAGACTGATTCCATAATTCAATTTTGGGCAGACTCATAAACTCCTCCAACTAGGAAAAGTTTAGTGTAAGCCAGTTTGATTCAAAATTAAGAGTGTTTGAAGTATTCAACCGTGCGGAGAGCTTTGCCAGCCTCTTCACGAGAAGGTTTGCTATCAAAATATTTCAATGGACGACCAGTATGACGTGAAACCAGTGCCCACTTGCCATTCACTTGTTTGACATATTTCTCAGCGCCTTGATCACTCTCGGCCCCAGGAACTTCCTTTCCAGCAGGCGTTGGATGGAATTCCTTCAGAACAGACTCATCTAAATATTTCTTGGCATACTGTTTGAAAGGTTTCAAATTATTCATTGCTTCGGTTGGAGTTTTGCCGACTCCAGCATGTGTGGGTTCTGTTGATCTAGGATCTCCAGGATAAACATGCACATGATGTTCGCCATCTTGTTTGAACGCATATACTACATGAGGATTTTTAGAAGAATGATCATGATAGATTGATCCATCATCACTGTCGACAATTTTTGCGCCATTGCGCAATCTGGTTAGTCCTTTAGATTTCAGGAAAGGATGACTTTCATATTCTTTCCTATCGTGGGTGAAGGAAGATTCTACCAAGAATTCAGTGAAAGTCTTCATCATTCTGTCTCTATGTAAATAACTATTTTATTTATTGGACGATCATTTCAAAGGTCTGAAGAAGTTTCTCTTCATTGTTGAAATAAAAGAACTTTGATTGGTCTTTGAACAGAGGAATGTGGCGATACTTACGCTTCCCAGGATGTTTGTAACTCAGAACTGTTCTTCCTTTCATGAGTTCTGTTACAATAGGAGCATTCTTTTGTGTGATAGCATAAGGCTGATCAACATACATTCCAGCTGCCGCAGGTTCCAGCAACTCTCTTACCCTCTTATGTTCCGGGTGTGTTAGAGCAAGATTTATATACCATTCAACACTTTCCGAGAAAGGAAATAAAGATATTTTTGAATTTTGCAAATACATAGAAAGATCATTGGGTAATGGTTCCCCTTCTACAAACCCCCAACCTTCCCATTTTGCTCCTACAGCATCTGCGTATTTCTGTGCATCTACAGCTCTCTTTCTAGTACCACTGAAAACTGTAACAATAGCTGTAGGAATCCTTTGTTTATGCCAATCTTCTAAATGCTGCCCCATACTCAAAAAGGCATCATCGGCATGGGTTTCACAAACTATTTGGGGAATATTTCCTGCCATATCTGTAACCTTCTGGGAGATTTTCTCCTCTAAACAGAACGCTTCTGCTGCCATTAGTTATCCATTTTTTACCCTTATGGGCATCAGACAACTTCTTTCTTCGATCCTCTGATTTACAGGCATTCAAACAATTTTCTCTATAAACTGGATCATTCCACAGTTGTCTGGATAACTTTCTTCTCTTTGCTCTTAATTCTTCTGTAACAGGTTGCGTTCCTTTTAATCCTAAATTCCATTGGACTTGTCCTTTATGAGCATCAGACATCCTCTTCCTATAGTCTGGATTTTTCCATGTTTCTTTATGCATTTCTTCTTGATGCTTCCTGTACTCTGGGTCTTGCCATTTCTCCAACATATTGATATAAAATTCTTTGCCTTTTATACATCTGTTGTAATATGCTCTTTCGCCATTGGGTAAAATTTCATACAGAACATTTCTATTCTCTTGTTCCGTCACTTCCGCTTCACACAATTCTGAATTAGATGAGTGAACGCTAATAATTTCCCTAAGAAAACATTTTTTGCCTAATTTTTCTACATCTTTAGACAAATGCATACTAGACCCAAAATAAGTTTTCCAATTTGTTTCTACTCCTTTTTGGGTGACAAATTGTTTTCGGCCTATATATTTCTGCCCAGAATTAACATTAGTTATGCAATAGATAAATCCAAATGCATTGCCAGGAACTTGTGCTAATTCTTCGCCTTTATATATCCACTCCTTCATAAAATATCCTCTATTCAATTGAAGATATTTATACTTTCTCTAATTGTCTGCATGAGGCTCTATAACAATCTTCACTGGTTTAGTGTTATCTACCACACGTTTCATGCTGTTTTCTTCTGTAGCCTACCATTCACACGTTTCATGCCTAGAAATCTATCCCCAACTCTGCGATTGTAATATCTAGGATCATTCACAACATCACGCTTTAATTGCTCTTCAATTTCCAGTTTATCCATTTCTTCTTCAGTTTCACAAATGTAGAGAATCTCTCTCTTCAAAGAGTTCTTTTCACGCAGGTCTTCATTCAGACTCTTACATGAGCCATGATATGTTCTCCAATCGCTCTCTTCTCCATCCCATCTCTTGAAACTTTTCTTACCGACGTACATTTTGCCTGTTTCAAGATTTGTAATCAAATAGATGAATCCGAATGCTCCTTTAGATTCATCATAGTCAAAACCATTGTAAGTCCAACGATTCATACAAAGAATGCCGAAAGACCACCTTCTTCCTTAATCTCTTTACATTCCATTGAAAATGTCTGGTCATAATGCCTTGTAGCAGAATGATGTTCCAATACATACTCCCTGGCTTTTTCGGTTGGGTAATTAAAGCTACAATACTTCTTGATGGCGTTTGCCCACATTTCAGGGTGGTCAAGAGCAAGAACCAAATCATCTGGTATGTCATTCTTCAAGAAATTTTTATGCACAACAGGTACGCATCCCCAATATAGACTTTCAAGATGAGTATAATTGTAAGAACCAGTTTCATATGCAGTCTTATATTTTGCACTGTGACCTTGGAAATCTAGTGAGAAAGTTGCTTGTTGTAAAGCAACAGAAACTTCGTTGTATGGTCTTGTACCGAAATAAGTTGCTGTTCCTTGGCCAGAACAATCTGGACGGAATAGATCTTTACCAATCATCTTCTTCCAGCTATCTTCCAAACATGCGTTGTAATAATCAATGCCGCATCCATAAAGATGTACATCATATCCTATCTGTTCTGCCTCAGGAAGTCCTTGTAGCATCAGGTGTGTACCTTTGATGCGCTTCCATTGTGGCAACCAGACAACGCGCTTACGATTTCTTTGATCGCCTTCAAGTTTATTGGCTTCTAGAATTCGTGGATGAATGGCCAGATAAGTTGGTTCAATTGGATAGTGTTTTTCTGTTAGAATTGGTTTGGCATAAGTTGGCTGCGCAATAATTGTTTTCTGCATTAACTCAAGAGTTGGAATGCCGAACTCCTTGTAAGTGTCCCAATACCCATCATGAATGAATCCAATCATTCTAACATTTTTTGCATGCAATTCATTCAGAAGATTTAAGAAAACGGGTTCTTCACCATAAGACTTGTTAGGTCTTGGACATAAATGGGCTGTTAGAACCACGTCATAATTCTTGGCGATGAAATCAGCGGACTTCTCGAAGTTAGATGGATGATGCGGCACATATCCATCAATCAAGATGTTAGATGAACCACCAGCCACTTCAGTTGCTTCTGGCAATAACCCAACTTCTTTACCTTTCTGATTTGGCGAACAGAGAACATGGAATGTATCTCCACGATCATCTGCGACTGCTTTCATATGCTTCATGAAAGTTGAGATACCACCCACACCACTGATAGGCCAATAGAGTACACATACGCGCATATTATTCATCCTCTCCAAAATCAAACCCACCAAATGATTTTTCATCATGTGTTGGTTTGCGAGCATTAGACATTTCTTCAATGTTCTTCTTTTCCTTATCAGACAAAGAAGTTGAGTATCCTTCCAGCACATCATCATCCATCAAACGCATTTTGCTCTTATCCACTCTTAACAGAAACTTCTTGTATTCTGTCTTATCATTGTAGCGATTCTTCAATTGCTTGATAACCAACTTACCCTGTTCATCCAGGTCTGGAGTAGAGTAGATTGCCAATTGCAAGTCAGCCGTCATGGGTGTTCCGAAGCTGTCTGATGTATTCGTCATTTCAGGATCAGACGAACCCGCTCCTTCACGGTTAAACTGTGTTGCTGTAACAACGGGAACATTGAATTCAACCGCCATGCCTCTCAACTCTTCAGCAATAGCTTTCACGACAGAATAACTATTTGCTCCATCGCCATTACGGTAACGGGCTGATGAACAAATATTCATATAGTCAACGAAGATAACATCCGGTTTGAATCTCTTCTTCTGGTCCAATTCAGAAAGTAAATGTCTGAAATGATTGACGTTTCCACCACCAGTCGGGAATTCTTTGATGACTATATCACCCGTCATTCTGGAACGTGCTCTTTGCACTCTGGAATCAAAATCCGCTCTAGAAATATTTTCTATCTCATTCAAGGATACATCAAGTAAGTTCGCGTCAATTCTCTGAGCAATCCTTTCTTCAGACATTTCCATTGTGATGTATAGAACTTTCAAACCAGATGCAACATATGATGCAGCCATATGGCACATTGTCAGAGTTTTACCAACTCCTGGTGCAGCGGTGAAAACATTTAAAGTCTTGCGGTACAAACCACCTTTGGTGATGCGGTTGAGCATCTCCAGATCAAATGGTATGTGTTCTTCATCATTATGATAGAATGCAAAACGAGCATCAGCTTGAGAAAAGTAATCATGACCTATGGAACGATCAAAATTGACAGCCAATGCCTTTTGCAGTAAGTCAGGAATTGCTCCTTTAGAGATACCATGCTTGGTTTCCTTACCATCAACAATGTGAATGGCTTGCATGATACCAAGATACAAAGCACGATCTTGGCAGAATCCTTCAGCTTTATCTACCAGCCATTTGTAGTCAGTTTCACTCGGTTTCAATTCTTGAATAACATTCTTAGCACCTTCAAACTGGTCCTGTGTCAACTCTTTTACAGATTGCAGATCAATTGCTAAAGCATCAATCGTTGGTTGACTTCCGTACTTACCAATATAATCACGAGCAAGGCTCAAAACTGTTCTTGTACCATCATCAGAAAAATATTCATCTTCAAAGTGCGGCAAAGCAAGCTTAGCAAACTCCGAATCAAACACCAAACCGTTTAAAATTTCAACTTCGATTGGTTGTGGCATTCTTATTCCTCATCATTCTTAAACAGAGCTGTCCTAGCAATCTGAAACTTATCCTTAACAGCTTCTTGAAAATCAACATCATCCAACAAACGTTTGGAAAATTCTGGTTTAGTGGTTTCGGTCTTTTTGAATGTCTTATCTTCTACTTCACCAGTCTTGCGATTCACGAAAGCATATTGTCCCAATTTTGGCGAAGTTACATAATTCAACTCAAGAGCCAATTCAAGCAATCCAGAATTCTTTTGCATACCATGCTCAAAAGAAACACTAATCGGTATTTTACTCTTTTCCTTTACAAAACGTGACTTCTCTACATTAATAATGAAATTAAAACCAGACAATTTATCTTTTTCTTTTTCTTGTTGTCGACCAATAATAAAGATGTTATCAGAGCTATAATAAACACCTGTTCCGCCAGATACAACATCTTTGGAATAAAGCTCCATGGTTTTGTAAGTATGATTAACAACAAAACATGGAACATCTTTCAATGTCAACTGTGGAGTGATAATACGAAAGAGAGACTTCAATTGTTTGGCGCGTGTCATATCTGCTACGGACTTCTCGTCTAAGGCATCATTGACTTCTTTTGCAGACGCAAGATTTCCTACAGAATCAACTGCAATGAAAATTCTGTCTCCTTTCTTGATAGCATTCAACTGATTGGCTATATCTGAACGCAATTGTTCAACAGTTGTAATAGGTGTATGAATCACTCTATCCAGAGGAATACCAAGTGAACTGAAATATGATTGTGGAGTACCAAATTCAGAATCATAAAACAAAAGAACAGAATCAGGATATTTCTTCAGATAAGCAGCAGCACAAATCAAGACATACATAGTCTTGAACCTTTTGCTCTCACCCGCAAATACCGTCAAGCCAGAAGCAAATCCGCCATCCAGCATGCCTGATAATGCAACATTCAACATTGGAACAGGAGTCTGAACCAAATCCTTTTTCTGAAACACCACTGAATCTTCCAGCATTGATGTTTCATCAATAGTTGATGCTGCTTTTAATCTTTTCAGTAATTCAACATTTGCCATATCTAATCCTCAAACAAAAAATGCAGACAATGAATCTTCTTGCTTAATACTCATTCCACCTGCTTTAACCATCTTTTCAAGCGGAACCATGAATGTCTTTTCAAACATTTGTTCTTTGTCAATATACTTGTCAATTCCAAATTCCTTTGGAAGCTTGCCTTCTGGGAATCCAATAATATCAGACCCCAATGGATTTGGTTTCTTTAGATGCAAGAGGCGTATTTTACTACCATGTGATATCAAAGAATAGAGATTTTCCAAATTTCTTTCTTTGATGGCATTGTTATACACTGTTGCTGCTCTGATCTGTTGAGTAACAACAGGTGAACCAAATCTCACGCTAATGTTCTTACTGACTTCAGAATAATCAGAGTTCCAAAATACTTTCTTGAATTCCTCTATGTAATCTAACAATCCCTGTTGATTTTCATCTAGTATCAATTCAATTGAATGCTTCAAAGCTTTTCTACAAGCAGTTGGAGTGGTAGAACGAACAGCTTCAAGACCCATGATCTTGTATTTAGGATTCTTGTATGTGACGCCTTTGTTGTTCCAAATGCGCATCATGTAATTCTTAGCAGCCACCCAAACTACTGTGTCGCAAATTGCTTCACGCACCATGAACACTGCTTTTTCACGAGCATGAGTCTTGCTAACTATCTCATCCATGATTTCATCAAGCAATGGGTTCAGTTTAGCTTCGCACAATCTATTGAGGAACTTGGTTGTTTCTTCAACAGACGCAGTTGGATTCAAAGAACCATTCCATTTGGCAGCTTCAACAATTGAAGAACAATCCACAATAATTGAGTCTGTATCAGAAGCAATAATGTAATCACGATTGCTTTTCATGATCTTGCAAAATTGTGCATTGACTCTTTTTGCAGCGGTCTGAATCAACGTCTGACCTGAAGTTGTAATTGCTTCCGCGATTCTATCGTCAGAGAACTGGAAGTAAGGATTAGATGTTGCACCGAAACAAGAATTGAGTAGCACCTTGGTTGCGAATATCTTTGACTTCAGATTCTGAATGCGAAGTTCTAATTCCTTATCACCAGGTTTCAGCTGTAACTCTTTTTCTGCTTCAATTTGAAGTTTTGACGCATCATTCTTTTTCTGATAATAGATGTACATCAATTCTGGTAGACATCCACTTCTTTCAACATCAAAAGCTGCGCCATTAGAAGCAATCGTCCAATTGTTTTCTTGAGCCAACGCCCTCGCTTCTTCCCAACCACTACCATCTAAGTCAGACCTGTCGACAGAATACATTACACCCTGAAGTGTCTCTGGACTGATATTCAATTGTCGAATCAAAGAAGGGTACAGGGATGACGCGTCAAAGGTTACAACCCAATGATACATACCAGGATTTGGGTTTTTGACATAACCACCTACAATAGATTGGTTCTTCTCGCCCACGTCTTTCTTTAATGGCGGAACCATTCCCTTAGACATCTGGTGATTACGGATGATGTTTTCCCAGATGAACACTGATCCTAAAGTATCTTGATAGTTGACTTTGGCATCATAAGCCATCGAATAGACCAGCTCAAGAAACTTCAACTTGGCATCCAGAGCAACAACCAATTCAACGTCATGGATGTTGTATTCTATGAAGAGCTGTGGATTCTGTTCATAAAATTTCGCAAGTGATCCATACTGGCTGTAATCTGTCTTTTCAGAACCAAGTTCATATCTAGAAATATAGTCAAGTGTGTATTCTTCACGTTGACTTTGAACGAATTTACCATTGGTGTAGAGATCATAATAATCAAGACAAGCGATGCCATCAATGTAAGGTTTGATCGTTTTGCGACCAGCTTTACCAATTGCGTCCTTCAAGACTGGCATTTTTCTCCATGGAGAAAGCTTCTTGCATTCTTCCTCTCCAAAGACTCGAGAAATGCGATTGATCAGATAAGGTAAGTCGTAGCCATTGGTGTTCCATCCTGTTACAACGTCAGGATCGGCCTTCTCCCAGCATTGTAGAAAGATAACAAGGAGTTCACGTTCACTGCTACACTTGTGATATTGAACATTCTTGCCTTCTGGCACTTTGAAGTCAACCAAACCCAATACATAATACTTACCACGCGTGCAGATCGTAATTGAGATGACTTCATTCTCAGCACTGTTTACAGAAGCATATCCATTCTTAGAATCTACTTCAATATCCATAAACAGCACATTGATCCTGTTCAGGTCAGAATGCACCTCTCCTGGGAAAACATCAAATATGTATTGACCAGTCCAATCAGTTGATCCATAGATATGAAAATCATTCAACCCATCATATTGTTTGATGAAGTCTTTAGCTTCATAGATATTATCAAAATCAACTTGTGCCAGTGCTTTACCGGACATCATATCAACCCACTTACCTGCCGTGAGTTGTTTATTGTTCTCGATATAAAGACGTGGTTTGTATGGTATTACTTCAGCCCAACGTTTGCCTTCAGCCCAACCTCGAACATAGATGTTCTTTCCACGATTGACAACATTAGTATAGAAACGCATTGGATCCTCATTCTTTATTCAGGAATGGAGGACGATCATCGCCTTCCGTGTATTCCTTCTCAAAGTAGCATAGCATCATTACATTACAAAGAAAATGGCCAAGATGTGTTTTGCCAGATTCTGGATCAATCCATTCGTCTCTAGAAATCTTAGCCAAATGCCTTAAACAACAAGCAAATGGAATAGACCAAGACTGGCCACGCAACCAATTCCATTCTGAATATTTCTTGGCACCATATTCAAAAACTTCAGCACATTGATCCCAGGGAACATAACCTATACAAGCTGGATTCTCACTCCAGTTGCTGGAAGTCAATATAGAAAGAGTCAGTGCAGATTGCAATAAATCTTCAGACGTGCCACCATGTTGCCATTTGGAAAGACTTTCCAAAACAGGCAAGTACAGGGAATCCTCCAACTCAATTTTAAGTGACTCTATTAACACTCCAATATCAAGCAAATCATACCTCATCTTACCTGCGTTGAAACGAGCAGCTGAACCACGACCTTTACCATTAACATCACCAACACCGCTGCGTTCTATCCTCAGATCATCCAATGATCCACTTACCACTTCTTTCTTCTGTGCCATGAATCACCTCAAATATGCAGCCAATTTCGGATTCTGTTACAAATTTTACATCCACGCAAACATGTGGAACGTTTGCTATATTTTCTTACAAGCTTATCATGCTTCTTCTTGTATTTTTGCTCTAATTTAAAGATAGCGTGACATTCGCAATTGATGATTTCACTATCACGTTCAAAATTTTTTGTACATGTTGCATTCGTCAGATTGTTATCTATTTTTGCTCGAAGCTCTTGAGAATGTTTGCGCAATTCCTTTGCAATCAATTCTTTTTCAATTTCCATCTTGGATCCTTTGCAATTTTTGTTAATGATTGCTTAACAATCTCATCACTATATTTTTGTTCAACTGTCTGCAAGGCTTTCATGATGTTCAATATTTCTTTAGCCATCTTTTCACGGCCATCACTATGACCCAAGACATAAAACTGTCGTGGTTCAGTCAATTTCTCTTCCATATTAGAATAGCGAGCTGAACCAGGTACACCTTCTTCGAATCTGACTTTGTGGCATTCAGCTATAATAGCATCAGCATAGGTCAGAAAGGCTTGCTTTTCTCTCTCATTCACTTCTTAACAAACCACCACAAAATGCGAGCCCAAAACGGAATCTTGAGTTCGACTTTATCCTGTTGTTCAATTCTAGCAGCTTCAAGCATCTTGTGCTCTCTCATTTCAAAAGTATTAGAGCATTGTATATCATCAATCAGTTCCAACTTATCTGCCAAAAGAGGATCAATAGGGGCGGCCCATCTGTTAACTGGTGTATTAGTATCTACTTTAGACACAGTAGTCGTCAATTGCCCCTTCAGTGTTTTAGTCCTAGACACTGGGCTCTGACTCACCGCTTGACTTTTCTTGACCTTCTTCGCCACGGTCTTTTTGGTTGCAGTTTTCTTCACAACTTTCTTAACTGCTTTGTTCTTCTTCTTAGAAACAGTAACATCTGAAACTATCACGTCTTTCTTCTTGTTTGCCATTGTATTTATCCTCAACAGATAGGTCTATTGTAAAACTCATTATGCTCAAACTTTGATTCTTCTTGTTCCGTGACACCATACCAAATTACATCATTTATACAAGCTGGTGTGGGAACATTTACACCTTCTACATAACCACCACCATAAAATACATCGGTTCCATCTAAAGTTCTTGAAATAATATCTTCATCTTCTTTTTTGCGAATGTCTTCAACAATTTTATCACAATTAGGAAATCCAATCATTGGAGGTCTTCCCACATCAACAGTCATTGTATTCCTCTCAGTTTCAACCAAATGGTTAATAGCGACCCTGCCAGAAAACAGCATGACCCTAAACTGTAAAGAATGTAGACGCACATGTCTAATTTCATTCTCTGCTCTTACTTTCTCTGCGAAAACGTGTACTTACTCTTCAACAACCAATTAGATTTATCTTTGTAGGACACAACTTTGAACTTCGCTGCCTTTCGATCAGCCTCTAAAGTGGCAGGTTGGTCGAGCAGAGTTAACAAACCCCACTCTTGAAGCAAAATTGCGATAGCGTCTCGTCTTGCCTCGTCTTGATAAGTAAAAGTTGAATCCCTATGATCCAGAGAAAACATTTCCTTGAAATGTACAATTGCATATTCGCCACGCTTGTGAAGAATATGGCATGACTGCACCAACACTTGACGACCATCAGACTTTGAATATAACCCTACACGGGTCAAAGTTTCCTTGATCTTTAAAAAGGCACCATCAGTGCTCGGAAGGGTGATCCTCAGACCAACTCCATCAAACGGATCATTGTTTTCTTCCATCTTTGCCACCCTTGCTTTGTTGTTTTGTTAGAATGATGTTTTTTTGTTCTTTAGTCAAAGTTCTGGCAATTTCTCTGGCCTGCTTGACATTAACTTGATATTCTTCAGAAATGATCTTGATTTCATCTTCAATAACTGTTTTGGGCCATTTGTTGAATCGTTTTGCCTTACGCAATGCATGTAGATAAAAATCATGCTGAATATCAGGATTCAGGAAGTAGGACTCATTCATAATCTGAGCATCAAGAATAGACGACAGGTCTAATGAAAATGCTCTGTTAACCATGTAAGGAACATAGACTCTTAGAACATTTGTCTTGACCAGTCCAGTACGTTTGTCATGCAACAAGTCAGTCTTGTTGTAAGATACGTCTGATATTAGATCAAACAGTCCTACTTTTGTACCATCTGTTAGTTCTGCAACCTCACAAGTTTTCTTCGCCTTCGCCATAAATTTTCTCATATTCTTCGCGCATAGCATCAATACGCACACGATTCAAGTCTACACCACGACTCTTTTGAAACTCCGAAACAATAACAGCTGGAGTCAACGGAAATTGTGTAATTGTTTCCTTTAGTTGAGACCACTGTTCAAATGTTGGTTTAACTTTCTTCTTGAATACCATAAATCACCTGTTTAAGTAAATGAAACTTCACTCATAACTTGAGTTAGAAATGCAGCGATACAAATTTCTGAATCAGCTGAAAACTGCAACTTGTATTGAGTTTCAGCTAGCAATAACACCAACGTTGGAATTGACGCAGGTTTAACAACCGACTTGGATTGATCATAGAACCTGCGGAGTAATGCGTTTGGTTCAACATCAGTGTGTTCACCCACCCACTTTCTCATCTCATTCCACTTCTTGTTCTTCAACAACCCAACCAATTCGTCAAAATCTTCATCTTTTACAGTTGCCAGTACACCTGTATTTATGTACCCTGTAGCACTGTAGCGTTGAAGCTCACCGATCACTCTCCTCCAATCTGGAAAATGCTGTTTGATTAGAGCAACCACAGCTTCCTTATCATAACCAACTCCTTCAGTCTCCAAGATTTCTTCCATTCTCTTGAAGAATTCCATAGCTAGCTTTGGTTGTTCTTCTTTTGGAATGGAGAACTCAATGATAGAAAGTCTTGAATGAAGAGGATCAATGATCCTGTTTTTGAAATTACAAGTCAGAATGAATCCACAGTTTGATGCAAACTCTTCCATGAAGCCACGCAAACCCTTTTGAGTTGCATCAGTCAACGCATCAGCTTCATCCAGGAATACAATCTTTCTACCAGTCTTGAAAGACATAGTAGAAGCGAATTGTGCTATTTCATTCCTTAGTGTATCAACATTACCATTTAGACTTGCGTTGATTGATAGAACATCACAGTCCAACTCACTGCACATAGCTTTAGCTACGGTAGTCTTGCCAATCCCTGCGCCACCATTCAACAACAAGTTAGGAATATTCTTCTGATCAACAAACGTCTGAAATGTTTTCTTCAATGTTGTTGGAAGAATAGTTTCTGAAACTGTCTTGGGACGAAATTTTTCGACCCACAAAAATTCATTAGTATTAGTAGAAATCACTTTATTGCCTCTTACTTCGCGAATGTTGAGTGAACAGATGAAGCTACATAATATGTCAATTCATATTCATTCTTGCCTGTGCTATGAAACTTGGTAATACCCTTGGCGCAAACTGTCACAGCATAGTCTTGAACAAGCATCTTCAAGTTATCAACCTGGAAGATAATATTGAATTTGCTACCACTTTCATTCTTGCACAATTCAACATCCATTGAATTGCTTGAACTAGAGCGACTATCAATTGCCTTAACAGATAGTGTATCACCATTAGATGCAAAAGCAAGCTCCGGCAAAGCAAGAATTGAAGCAGCTTTCAGAACCTTAGACAATGCTGTTTCAGATAAATTGAATTGAACATCTTCGCTTGGCAACTTAACTTCAGACACCTTTGACTTAATCAAAGATGGTTCAGCGCACCAATAGCGAATCGTCGCACTTCCCTCACCCTTCAACTCTAGATATCCTTCACCAAATTCAATGTTGCAATCCTTGAACATAGAAATTGCAGACAAGAACTGATTCAAGTCATAGATCGCAAATTCTTTAGGGAAAGACTCTTCAATCGTGGCAGTCGCAATCACGCTACTCATTGGATTGATAGTTTGCAAAACATTTCCTGGTTTGATCAGGATGCTGGGATTGATACCAGCGAAATTTTTCAATAATGAAACAGTGCGTTCAGACAACTTCATAATCAACTCCTACTGTTAATATAAAAGACAAACGTCGCTATCAACAAAATAATTACAATCAATCCTAATGGGATTAAAGTAGGTGCTAGAACCCACCACCATGACCAATTAATAACATGCGTCAGCTTCAAAACGATGAACACTATGGTTAACAATCCAGTGAAACCGATTCCACCATAGTTAGTATTATTATTTTCAGACATAGACTATCTCCAATTCAATTATTGTATATCGCTTTACTTCAAAAACTTTTTCAATGAATCTTTTTTCTTGGTTTTTAACATCATGTTTTCAGAGCATTCCGCTGCTAAATTCTCCATCAATGCTTTGTTCTTTTTAACCATCTGTGAAACAGTTTCAACATCCAAATTGTGCATATCAATATACAAAGTCAATGACTCCAGATAAGTGTGGCCATTGTTTACCAAGTATTGTATTTCACTACAAAAGGAAGTCAGATTAGCTTCAAAATCCATCTATTATTTCTTCTTTTTAGGAGTCTGGTGTTCCTTTATCAAACGGGAAGGTGGTGGAGTTGGTTTGTTTGGAAAAATATCATCCAAGGTTAGACCAACTGACTCCGCAACTTTCTTCAAGAATGCAATCTTGAGATCATTTTCACAATCTGGTTGTTTGTAAAGTCTGTCATATTCAAGAGCTTCAATCAAGAACTTTTTCATCTCTTCTACTTGCTTTCTAAGCTCTTCAACCTGTTTCTTGATTTCTTCGTTAGAAACAACACCATTTTGAAGTTTCTCTATTTGCCTCTTCACTTCTTCATCAGATGGTTTTGGATAATATGTTGGTGGCCAACCCGGAACTGTCGGAGCTTCCCATGGCCTGTACGGCTTCTTACTGAATTCATCCTCATAATGCTTGCCAACGAATGATACAACACACATAATGTTCTTCCTTATTTCTTATCAACAAGCTTGGAAGGATCAGCAGTGGCTGAAACTCCTACGCTAGCCAATGCTGGTAATGATCCTCCAAACAAATAACTGCCAAGATGACCCAATCGCATCCATGGGCACAACCACACTTTCATTCCAAGATCACGGAACTCATGACAGAGTTGATAGTCTTCAGATAGGAGTCTCTTGCTCTTAGGATCAACCTTGACCGTGAAGTATTCGTAAATTTCTCTTGACCCATCGAAATCTTTGGTGCGTACATGATCAGGCAAATACAGTCTGTCAGAATGCGCGTCTTCCCATTTCTTTAATGAAGAGCGTCTGATCATCATAAAACCTGTGCCCAACTCCATAATCTCTACAGGCTCATCTAAACGCAATTGGTATGCTTGACCTTCTTTTACTTCATCTGGCATCACTGGATTGAAGACAAAGTCTCCAACGAAATTTTCAAGATCAGCTGGATTCTTGTCAGCAGCTCCTGCATCCACCGCTTGCTTTACCTTCTCCCACGAGATGGTCTTCTTTGGATATGCACCACCTATGATATCATAAGGTGACTCATCAGTCTGCAAACCAAGAAGAAAGAGCACATCATTGGCTTCAAATTGAATATCAGAGTCAATAAACAAAAGATGCGTGCAATCAGAACGCATAAAACTATCAGTCAAATAGGTTCTAGCTCTCTGAATCAGAGACTCATTGAAAAGGAAATTGATTGAAAATCCAATCCCATATTGTTGGCACAATCCTTGAAGTTTCAACATTGATTGTGTGAAAACGCCAGTGCACATGCCGCCATACATAGGGCAGCAGATCATAAGTTTCTTCTTTGAAAATTCTTCTCTGGTGATCTTTAATTCCATGTTATTTCTTAGCCTTTGTAATGCCAACTGGTACCATTAGCTTATCACTCTTCATCTTACAATCTCTCTGATATCATCTTCGATGGACACTATGGACGCGCTATGAAAATTATTTTCTTCTGCCCATTCATAAACTCTGTCCAGAGTATCTGCCTCATGGACGATGCGTCCTTCCTCCCAATCATCACCAAAATCATCAATTACAGCGTAAGTTTTCATGACCATCCTTCTCCATAAGCCATCTGGTACAAGTCTATATACGCATCCAGCATTGAAGGATTATGTTCTTCTAGAAGTCCAGTTTCCTCTTCATCCTGGAGCAACTCAAAAACTCCAAACGCTTCACACAACAGTCTAGCCTGTTCTTCTGTAATCATACAGTTGTTTCTTCAGCCAAAGTGAAGTCGACATAATACTTATCATTGACTTTCAGCATTCCAAACAAATTAGGATTCTGAACATCCATAGTCAGATGAGCATTAGGTGTCCACTTAGAAAAAGTATTATCTTCATCTGAACCGTCTTCAGGATAACCATGACGTACACCATTACCTCCAACAGCATACATTTCCCAATGTTCTAGAGTGGTCTGACCATTTTCATTCTTATAAGGTAAAACTTGTGCTACACGGAACTTCGCACGAATCTTAACAGGATTATTCATTTATTTCTCCCACATTCTGTTTATCAAATATGCAATCAAGGATACAGGCCAAATGAAACATAGAAATGCCTGAAACCAACCAAAATCTTCTTTCACAATAAAATCAGTAATTAACAATGCTATTGTAGTTGTAACCGCATACAAAAATAATATCAATCCCAAAATATCAATAATATCCATGTTAATCAGCTCGCTAAATGAATTTTACTCTCATTCAAAATGATCTTACCAACCATCTTACTGTAAGACTGCTTAACAGACTCTTTAAGCTCTAAAACAGCAATGACTTTGTTCTTATCAATTTCCACATTATCAGTCTCAGCGTAAGGCATCCAAGGCATAATACCAGCACCTTCTGGACCCATCACCATGACATATGGCTTTTCAAGCATCATTGTCTCTACATAATCTGTCACAGAAGCCAAAAGCTCTTCACCTGTAATCAATTTCACTACTTTAACATCACTCATATTACGCTCTCAATTTCATAGGAACACGATACAATAATTGGCCTTTGATGTAGTGATTGCAATCCTTGCAATAATGCCTCTGATATACACTACTGTTCGTAGCATATGTTCCTTTCTTGATAATGTTGACATGCTTGCATTCATCTTTGCTAGCAGGAATGCCATTCACCCAAGGTTCAATTTCATAGAACAAGTCTTCAAGCAGTACCACATCATGTTTGTTGTAGCGTGTCATGATTTTCCAGTCTGCTGCTTTACCTGCCATGCATCCTTTCCACAGACCCATTCCCTTATGTCTTACTTTATTTCCAAGACCCAGTTGGTCGCAAACATAATCAAGTTTGCGGCTTGCCAACTTCGCTGTTTTGATTGTCTTATAGAGATCAATCTGTACGAATGGAGAAGGAGGCATCATATGGTTGGTCATGAACTCACCACGCAATGTCGGAATATCAAAACTAGCGCCATTGTAGTGGCAAACTGTATCAGCTTCGTCAAGATAATTCCATGCAGCTTCAAGCATCTTCTTTTTGCCATCTGTATGTACGGAATGGAAATGCATCTTACTTTTATTTTTCCATTTTGCACTGAAGCAAAGAGTGTAGCCAGGACTTACAATTCTATCAATAGGAATGACATCATTACCAAATAATGACCAAACATACGCAACTGATGGCGCAGTTTCTATATCCAAAAAGAGCATCTTACTCATGCTTTACGTCCTCTGTTTAATTTCTTGTTAAGTTTGGCAGCCTTCTCCTTGGCTAGTTTCAACGCGAATGGTTTAGCAAGTTGATCAAAAGTTATACCATCCAAATGATTCATTTCATGCAGGAATACATGAGCAGATAATCCAATCAAGTCAACAGTTTTAGCTTGACCAGTAGGATCAAAAAAACGAGCTTTGATTTGTCTTGGACGTTCCACCGACAGTGCAAGATTAGGGAAACTCAAACAACCTTCCTTCATCATGACTGTTTCAGTAGAAGTAGAAATAATTCTAGGATTGAACACTGGAATTATTTCCTCGGCTCGCATAACAAAACAGCGAGCACGGATACCTAATTGATTAGCGGATAGTCCTAGTCCATTGTAACGGACCATGTTATGACCCAATATATTATACAACTCCACAGGACTCATGTCTGGGTTCATAAAATTAAACACAGGCATGACTTCATGCAACAACTTGTGTGATGAAGGAATTAAATCTCTATCCAACGGGTCAGTTAATTTAGCTGTTCCTGTAACATTGTTCATGCGAAGAAACTTTCCAGATTAGTTTGCACATGGTGATGTTTTTGAATCCACTCATCACCTTGGCTTCCATATTTATTCTTCAGCCAGTTGAACCACTCTTCAGAACTGTCCCATGATGGCGAAACTCCATTCCAGCGTTCACGCCAAAGCGGATGACTTTTGTTATTGCGACGTTCTTCAATAAATTGATAACGGGCATCTTCATATTCCTTTACACCCGCTTCCAATAAATCTTCTCTCAAGTAGGCAACAACACTACAACGAATAATGTCTTCAGGACTATCATTTGAATCTTCAGGTTCAATTGGAGTGTTACCATGAATACACGCATGATTGTCAATCAATAACAAATCACCCGGACGAATATTGATAGCCACTTTAAATTCAGGAAGTACAAGATAACCACCCTTGTAGGATTTGCCAGCTGAAACAACTCCAAGATTAGAGAAGCCAGGACCAAAGTCTCCAGCATCACGATGAGCAGCCGTGCGAAACGTTTTGTTTACCGTGATTGTACTGAAGACAGTGTCGGCCACAAGAAATCTGGGATCAATCTTATCAGCTGCGTCACGTTGTAATTGCCAACGATTTGGCAACAGCTCCTTGAAAAATTGGTTCAAGTCATGCAAATAAGGGAAACTCTTGGCAAAGAGTTCTGGATAGTCACGACTATAAGAAGTCAATCGTGCATAAGGGATTCTTGGGTAACGACCCATTGCGCCAGCAACACCTGAATTCACAGGATTGGCATAATTTGTATCTGATTGATATTGATCGATAAATTCTCTGACCAGCTGTTGACGTTCCAGGTAGGAAGCAGGCTTGACTTTTTCCTTGAGAAACTGAACAACGATATCATTCACATTGTAATTGTTGTAAGTTGAAGTGATCTTTTCCCTCAACCAAACGGTTCCACGCACACTGCTGCCAGGGGATTGACCAGTGGAAGGATGATAAGCGTCCAGCGCTTCTTGAACAGGGTCTCTGCCATCTAATCTAGCAGGCGCAAAAACAGAATCCAGAAGATCCTGTTGTGCATCTGTGACCCACTCACGTTGATTCAATTTTTCATGACGTGTGCCAGCCGCCATGCCTCTATTTTGAGACTGACCAGCTGCGTTAATCAGTCCTTCATAGGCTTGAGATTGTTCATTTTCTGAAAAGACATTCTTTCTAAAACGGAACAAACAATTCTGTTCAGTCACATCGCCAAATAATGGTTTCTGATAAGCATCACAATCACTATCAATCACACGATCATAATGCTCTTTGTCCAACCATTCACCCAACAAATAATCCATGTTGTAAGGAGCAGGTAATACTATCTTTTCAGCGTTCTGATTCAATTGCATTATTTGATCTCACTCATTAACCAACGTAGTATAATTGCCATTCTTTTCAAATTTCAAAACTCTGTTGAATTTTTCAGCTAATTCAGCTCCACGATGTGATATCACGAATACATTTGAGCTGGATGATACTTCATTTAACAATTTCAAAAATTCATCAGCACCTTGTTGATCGATTGAACGATCCAATATTTCATCCATGATTAACAGGTTGGTTGTGATGGTATTACGCATCTTCATAACATCACGCCATGTGAACAATATGGCAATATCAATCCTCAACTTCTCGCCCTCTGAAAAAGAGTTGTACTCAAAATCATCACGATGACGGGATAGGATCTTCTCATTGAATTCTTCATCCAAAGTAAATTGTGCGAAGAAATCAAGTGCTTCAAGATAATGGTTGATGTGTTGATTGATCACAGGAATATAACGTTGAATAACTTTTGCTTTCACGCCACCATCCTTGAGCATAGGAACAATCAAGGAACAGATTTCTTTGTCTTCCATAAGACTCTTCAGGACCGCTTGTCTCTCACGCTTTTTATCTTTCAAGGACTCAATTGCATCAATGATAGGTTGTTGCTGAACTTCCGTGATGTTTTCCTGCATCCTTCTCAGTGATCTTATTTCTCTTTCAATCTCTGCGACAGCTCTGGTATTGTTATCAATGGCAGACTTTCGTTTTGAATTTTCATCTTTTTCATTCTTTAGTTCTTGAAGTCTATCATTGGTCTTTTTTTGTTCAATTTCAATCTGTCCCATTCCATCTTTCAGTTTATCAATTTCCGTCTGATTTTCTTTCGTCTTTTGCTGAGCCAACTCTTCAGTGATTGTTTGGGAACAAGTAGGGCATGTATCATGATTTTCAAAGAAGGAAACAATACTGCTAAATCCCTGAATCTTGGCAACAATTTTACTCTTGAAGTCACGCAATTTTAATGACTTATCAATCACCTTCTGTTCTTGACTGAAGTCATATTCACTTGGTTCTTTCAATTCAAGGAAAAGATCAGACAATCTATTTTGCTCTGCAATCTTCAGCTGAATCTCTGCTTCAAGTTTGTCTTTCTTTTCTTGCTGTCCTTCATTAGACAGCCTCAATTGTTCTTCTTGTGCAGTAATCAGACTATCAACATTATCAACATCTCTCTGGTTGGTTTGAATGTTGCGCTTATTTTCAGAGACATTATCTTTGAGCAAACTGTTCATCACAGAGAAGACTTTAATGTCTAACAAATTCTCAATGACTTCACGACGTTGAGCAGTCGTCAATTGCATGAATGGAACATAATTAGCTGATCCAAGAACAACCAGCTGTCTGAAGACGTTTGGAGTTAGACCACCAAGAATGTTCTTCTCAAATTGTTTCTGATCATCACGCACACTCGCGTTCTGATCAATCAGCACTTCATCTTGGTACACTTCAAAGACGTCTGGTTTGATGCCACGTCTTACAAGATACTGGTTAGAACCAACTTTGAAATTAAGCTCAACCACGCACTGTTTCTTGTTGATTGAATTGACTAGTTTACCTTTGTTGATGTTCCTGAATGGTCGACCAAATAGAGCAAAATAGACTGCATCTAACAAAGTGCTCTTGCCATGACCATTTCTACCAACCACAAGCGTCTTTCCGCTGGCTGACAGATTAACTTCTAGGAAATCATTTCCAGTACTCAAAAAATTTTTGTATCGGACAGCTTCAAATTCTATATGCATTAATCTTCAACCATGTCGTGCGCTTGTTGATACAGTTCCTTTAGTTTAACTTGAGCTCTCAACAAAACCTCTTCAGATGAAAATTCAGCATAAGTCTTCATAGTATCTAACAAGAAGGTCAAAGTGTCTTCACCTGCTTCTAATTCTTGAATATCACCCATATTGACTTCTTTGTATTCCTCTAGAACTTTACATTCAACAGGCGCAGTCCCTTCTACACTTTCTAAAAACTCTTCAAACAAAGCTGGATTGTTTTTGCGCACTACTTTGATTTTCACGTATTGATCTTTACAAGTATAATCGCCCATAACAAGATTTGAATCATCATACTCAATTACTTTGAATAAATGATTATGATTCTCATGAAACTCCAACTCCATGGTGTCTGTGTCAAGTACATGAAATCCTCTTGGATCATTATAATCAGCCCAAGTCATTTCATAAGGTGTGCCGAGATAGTAGATGTTGTCTTTGGTAGAGCGATGATGAAAGTGTCCTGTCAACACTTTGTCGAACTGTTCAAAGAGTGATACGGGCATGCCTTCGGAGACAGGAGATCCTTGGTGCATTTCAAACCCTTGGAGTTGTAGGTGCGCGCAACAGATTTTGGCTTTCGTTGACTTTAGTAACTCCTTGGTCTTGGTCCAATTATCAGGACATATCCATGGAAGCATGCAAAATGTCTTACCATCCAAAACAATTTCTGATGGTTGATCAATCACTGCCAGATTCGAGTAGTCACGAAGGACTATTCTTGGAGTGTTGACTTCATTAGTGTTCTTGAAATAAGCATCATGATTACCAACGATGACATAGAAAGGCAAACTCAACCTATGTATGGCATCAAACAATACCTGCTTGGCTTCATAAACTGACAGATGGTTACTCTGTTTGCGTCTATCAAATGTATCGCCCAGACAAAAGACAGCCCTAATTTCGTTGCTTTTATCTGCAACAAAAGGAATGAACTGATTCGTAAAGAATTTCTTCTGATGAAACAGTATAGCTGGATTATCGTTTCTTGCACCAAAGTGCAAGTCTGTTATGATAGCAATTTTCATTCTTCAATCTTATCGTAAGTCTCTTCAAATACGTCTGGCTTGCAAGGATAGAATTCTCCTTTAATGCCCTTGATCACCCAATCACCATCAGAAACAGTCAATGTTCCTTCCAGAGTGTAAATGCCTAACTCTTGTTGAGCAACATACCATGTAGATGGACATTTGTGAGTTTCTAACCACTCCAAAAATTCATCCCTATTTTCTTTAGTAAGTTGAATTGCTTCAACTTCAAGAGGTCGTTTTCTAAACTTCATCTTTCTTTTCCTTGCGCTTCTTTGCAGCAGTTTCATATTTTTCAACAAACGTCTGCATTGCTACTGTGTCTTCAACTTCATAAGGAATGAATTGATCTGTCTCTTCATCATAGATGTTGTGAATGGAATCATTATTTACAAATCTGGCATTCTTTGAAAGCTTGTATTGATTGTAGATTCTATCACGTTCTTTGCCAATCCTTCTAAGAAAAGCAAAGTAACATATCTGACTGAAATATGAAAATGGGTTCTTATATTTGATGGGGTCAAAATTGTTGAAGTACATGATGCAATTTTCAATCGCGTCGCCTATCATGTCTTCCTTGAAATCATATCCTCTGAAGTGGCTACTCTCGGTCATCTTCTCAGCTATCTTCATTAAACACTCGCCGATGTAATTGGATATCTGAGGATTTGGTTTGCTATGTTCTTTGGCTGCCTGAACTCTGTTGTAATGTTCTAAACATGCTTCATAAAATTTTTGGTTATCTACATAATATACGGAAGACTTAGGTTTCCCTGATTTTCCCTTCACAAAACTATTTTTCTTATAAGTCATCTAACTGGACATTCCTCAACTTTTATTACATGTTGTTCACTTTTATAAATCTTGTAACGTTCCTCTGCATGACGGAACGCATAGTTCTTATGTTTACCAACTCTTAAATCATCAACAATATCAAACCAATGAGCGTTTATCTTACCTTCATTCAAACGCAAAATTCTTCCAATAGACTGAAGAACAGTAATAATAGATTTAGTTGGAGCAATCACAATAGCATTATGAAGATTCTTAATGCTCACACCTTCACTGAACACTTTGGTAGAAGCAATTACAACCGCGCCTGTTTCTTTCTCAAGAATGCTTCTAATTTCTTCTCTGGCATCTACAGAAGTTGCACCATAGACCAAGAACACTCTTCGATCAGGGAACTTTGCTTTGACTTCTTCAAACATTCTAAGTCCATCTTTTTCAACACGATGAAACAAAACCATCGTGTTACCCTTCAGATCCATGACAAAATCTTGGATGAGATTACGACGAGCTTGATGTTCAATCAACCATTCCATCTCATATCTGTAAGTATCACCTTTTTTGTAATCTGGTAGCGTTCTCAACTGTTTACAATCATTCATTAATCTCTTTCGCTCATCTTGAGTGTAACTCAAAAACACCATATGAACAATCAAATCACTGACCATGCCCTTATCCATTAATTCCCGAGTCTTAATGAATTGACGAATGGGTCCGAACAATCCTTGAATTGTCATCTGATTAGACTTGATGCTATCTAAAGAACCTGTTGTACCAATCCTGATGTCAGCATTTGGCATGTATTCAGCGAGTTTGGTTAGAGTCTTAGCAGCTGCATGATGCACCTCATCACAAACCAAGACTGAAAAGTTCTGAAGGAATTCTTTATCAAGAGTTGCGAGTGATTGCCAAGTTGAAATCAGAATCTTTGTTTCAGGACGGAGTTCTTTAGACTCTCCTGCCATCAAGATTTGAATTTCAGATTCTTTACAACCATATGAAAGAAAGTCTCCCTTCATTTGAGACACGAGGTTGATCTTAGGAACAATTAGAAGGGTTCTTTGATTGAAATATTTATAAATCAAATAGATAATTAGACTCTTTCCTGATGATGTTGGTGATATCAATGTGTATCTTTTCTTTGTGATTGCTTGATACCAAGCCTGAAGTTGGTGAGGATAAAGATTATGAGGAAAACTCTTTTTGAGTTCTGAAAGAATATCCTTCACTCTTTCTGTATCAGGAATGATTTTAGGTTCTTTCAATCCATCAATGATATTGATATCTCTTTCTTTACATAGATGTTGTATTTCTTCTTTAAGACCTCTATAAAGAATACCATTGGGTTTCATCAATCTGATTTTGCCATCCCAGCGCTTAGCCTTAACCAATGGATGAAATTGTGCATTTTCAATTTCAAATGTAAAGTGTTCTAAAACTTCTCTAAAGACTCCTTCATCATCTGAAAGGATCCTCATGTGAACATAAGATTGTTTCCCTGATTCTAGATAAACAGGAACAATTGTTATTTCTCTCATGCAGCTATATTAACTGATTGAAATTCAAAAAATATTCCGAAGTTTTCCGTTCTCTTGCCAAAGTCCCGATTCTTGAAGAAATTTAATAATTCTTATAATACTCTGTTCAATTAGTTGTTCAATAAGCTGTTAGGGTAAATTAAAATCACATGTAAGGTGTTGTTCATGAAGAACAATTTCATCAAAAATCACTGATTTCCACGTTGCTTTAAACCGGGATGCCATCCTGCTTTAAACCAATATGCCATCCTGCTTTAAACCAATATTTGTACGAGCCATGAGTAGAATACAATCATGCATTTTCAGAGGTCTTTACGTGACGAACCCTTACGCAAAAATCTACAGTGATCAGCTTTGTCCCTTGATAGTGCAAAAGAAACTTGGGTTCAACGAGATTTCAGTCTATTTGATGATTCGTGCCTATGAATTTGGGGATGAAAGTAGATGTTGGTTGAGTGCTAACACTCTGTCTGAAAAGTGCAACATACCTGTTGAGAGAGTGTATGACGCAATTAGGTCTTTAACTAACAAAGGATTTTTGGAAAGAAAGAAGATGAAAGATAATTATGGACACATCAGAAATGGTTTTCATGTGCTGATCTGAAGAGACGTCAAATTTAAGCACTTTAAGCTTCTGTCCACAGGTTTGTATGTACAGGAAATGTCGCGTCTAGAAGTAGTTGATTATGTTAGCGCAAAAAGCAGGAAAATCAGATATTTTCATGGGTCCACTGACTTAATTTTATGGCTCGGTTTTTTTGAACAAATTGCACTTAGAATTACCGAATGAAAAATTTAATCATAGACTGTGAAACACTTGGTACCAAAGATAATGCCATCGTTCCAATGTTCGCCGCGTTGGTAACAGATGACCAGCTATCTATGAAAGACAATCTCAAGAACCTGATCATTCTTCATCCTAGGATTGAAGAACAGGAAATGAGAGGATCAGTGAGAGAGGCAGGAACGTTGCAGTTCTGGGCACAACAATCAAATGATGTCCGTGATCTTGTAATGGATCAGACCAATTCCATTTCTCTTACAGAGTGCCATGATAAATTCAAGAAGTTTCTGCTGGAGAAGGGATTCTATGAAGACTCCGCAGCTTTCATTTGGCAACGTGGTTCTAAAGATCTGGAATGGCTGACTAATTTGTTTCCATGCAATGCTGATTTGAAATTGAATTGGTGGTCAATTAGAGAAATCAGAACAGCCATTGATGTTCTGGGGGCTTCAAAGAAACAGAATGGATACATGGATGCTGATAAAGTTTCTGATGAAGGAACAATTTTGCTCATGAAGTTGAATGAAAAGAACAAAGCACACCATCCTGCATATGATGTCGTCCGGGATTTCGTGTTTCTAAGGTCTTTGGGATTGGTATGATAGCATATTGTGTTTGCTGGGGATTATATTGGGCTGGTGACGCAGTCAGCAAAGTAATGAACAATAGATGTGCGTTTTTCTTGTGTCCCCTGTACATGTGGCTCATGGGTAATTCCTGCATGGTTCAAGATAAATATAAGGTTAGCAAGGGACCATGGCATGAACCAACCAATAATTAATTCACCAGCAGCGGACTTTCTTGCTGCTCTCCATTTTGAGTTGTCAATTCAGAAATTACCATCTGTCTCTTTCATGGTGACGGGTGTTCAGATTCCTGGATTGTTTATGAGCAATCCTCAACTTTCAACTCCTTTCACACCTGTTCCTTTGCCAGCTGACAAACTTCAATTTGAGGAACTGTCAATTAAATTCAAAGTAGATGCCATGATGCAAAACTGGCTTGAAATCTACAAATGGATTTATGGAATTGGATTTCCTAAGTCCTTCCTTGACAGAGCATCAATTGAACCATCTGGTAAGATCATGGATTTATATTCTGATTTGACTTTGGTCATACATGATTATCATAAACAACCTATATTACAGGCAAACTTTGTAGATGTGCTGCCGAAGTCTTTATCTGGGTTTACTGCCAATGTTGCAGACACAGACGTCACGTATATTGAATCAACCGCAAGTTTTGTGTATCGCCAATTTACAATAGAACAGATAAAAAAGAACTATTGATATGTACTGGATGATACCACTCTTTATGATATTGTTGTTTATATGTATATGTTGGTGTGATGACAGAGATGATGAATGACACTTGACCAACTCCTAGATGAGTGGGATAAGGATGCCAAGATAGACAAGAACCATTTGGATAACTGCGCGATTGAAATATCTGTCTTGCATTCCAAATATCTCAGGCTCTACTCACAACAGAAACTTTTATTGCAGAAATTGCAGAATGACTTTGCTCAGTTGAAGTCAAAGAAGCGTGCTTGGGTTTTGGGTGAGATGAATAAACAAGAACTTGATGCTGAAGGTTGGAAGCCTTGGCTCAAGGCGACTCCACTCAAGAGTCAAGTAGATGAAGTGTTAGAGTCTGATGATGACTGTATTTTGATGAAGTCCAAACTGGCTTATCAGATAGAAAAGGTTGGTGCGCTGGACAGCATCATCAAGATCATCAACAACAGAACATTTCAAATAAGCACGGCTGTAAACTTTATGAAATTCCAGAACGGAATCAGCTAGGTTTCTTAGACCGCATAATTTCGTTTTCTAGCTCATCAAATGGGGTCTTTGCATCTTTGATGGCTAAGTCAGCAGGAAGTGATGCAGGGTACACCTTAGCTTTGACTGCCGCAATGTAAGTCATCGCACTAGAGCCTATGTAAGCACCAATGATAGCTGTTGTGGAAAGATAGAACCAAGTCACCACGTCAGCCAGTGATGCCATTATGGATGACTTCACAAAGAATAACATGCATCCTGTGAAAAGCATTATCCCACCCAAAGCTACCCATGCCATCAGACGTCTAGCCTGCCATCTTTGTGCTTCCAGTTGCAGCAGAGACTTTTCCATCAGATAAGCCAGCTTGGCTCTGATGACTGGATCAGTGATACTGTCTAGATTAGGGAAGTTAGGATCTGCCATGATTGTTCTCAAATAGATGAAGCTACACTGTCCTGTAGATAAGATGGCGCAGCGGCTGATGCTGATTGAATGGTTGTGTTACGACTAATGTTGGTTGCGCCCTGACTGACTGTAATTGGCGAAGATGGTCCAGCAGTTGAAGCCATTTGCGTTCGTGGTTTGATTGAGTCAACATCAAATTGTTTTGAAACTGCCTCGGCATATGATATTCTTCTATCCATCATGCTTTCATCAGCACCCATGCGTTCATACTTATTCGCAACTGCTGTTGTTGCATCTTGAATGTTAGATGTTGCTTTAATAGCATCACCAGCTTTCTTTTCACTATGATTCAGTTCCCAATTAACGAAATCTAATTGTTGTTCAATTCCTGAACCTTCCAGTGGGGTATGTTCTTGTTTTTCAAAGTCCTTTACTCTTGATCCAAGCCATTGTGCTATTCCTCTTGCTTTGCTTTTTGGATTAACAGCATTCGGATCTAAATTGCTTTCCTGTAATAGATTTCCTACGATGGCTGATGCTTGATCTTTAGACCATCCTTTGCTTTGAAAGAACGCAATAGCTTTCTTGGCTCTTGCTTCTTCTTCGGACGTCAGTTTTTTTTGTTGTCCTGACTTTTTGTCCATCTGAAATGTATTCTGTCCGAAATATTTTGAATCATTACCTAGTAAGTCAAGACCACCAGCGGCGAACATAGAAGCTGTTCTTATCTTACCACCAGGCATGAATGCTGCAGTGCCGATATCAAATGACATCTCACCTGCTTTATAAGAATTGGGATTGTAGAAAGCGTTCAATTTGCCAGTTGATGGGATGTATTCTGTTCCACTATTGATGTTTCTTGATAACTCATCACCTTTGGCTGTAGCATTCTTTGATATAGTGCTTCCTTCTTTTTTCAAGAAAGAACCTATATTATGATTGCCGAAGAAGTCAAACGCAGAGCCTGCCGTGGTTGATAGCCATCCCACAGCCTTTCCTCCATACTTTATTCCACCTCCAACCGTACTGGCGGCAGCGTGTATTGCTGCATTCATGACGCCTGTTTCTGCAGCTTTTGCTACTTGTACTGCTCTGATATTTTCATGAGCAATTTGTTTTTCAACTTTTTCTGGAGCCACTTTTAAAAGTGCAGCGATGGCATCTATTATGTCTTGTTTATCTTTCTTGGATGCTTTGTCGAATGCTTCTTTGATAGGCAGATACAGAGCAGCTGGTCCTTGACCATTAGCTAATTCTTCTAAGAATCCGTTATCACGTTGTTGCTGACTGAAGTCATCCCCTACCAGTTTTTGCGCCCAACGTTTACCATATTCATCTTTGTAGTTTGAAATGATATCTTTTTGCGTCTTTGATACTGCTTGGCGCGTTTCCGTGTCCTTCTTGTCACCATGATTTTTTATTACATCAATTGCAGCACCTGCGGCAAATGCTCCTAAAGCAGCAACCCCTAGACTTTTCAGACTGCCCATCACAGCAGCACGTGGATTAGACATCACAGAACCTAGAAAACCTCCTCCTTTCCCGGAAGTGGTGTTCTCCATGTCTTGTGCTTGCATTCTATTAGCTATCGCATTTTGTGACATGAAGAAAGCATTTTCTACATTTCTGAAACCTGTTCCCATTATGGCTGTGTTGCGTTTTTCCACAGATAATATAGACTCAAGCAAATTAATGATTTTGTTGAGTTTTCTGTTGGAAATGTTTTCTGAACCTTTATCTGAAGATCCTTTTAATCCTCTTGTATCAGTAAAAGCAGACTCATCCACAGTGCTGGCTATGTTTTCCGCAGAATCTATATGGGGTAAATCAATCCTACCAACTGGTGATATTGCTCCCGGATTTGGAACAACTTTGTTCCTTGAAGCTCCTGGTTGTTGAGAGGAGTCCTGATTTGAATCATCACTAGAATTTTTAGGAGATGTTATGAGATTTTCTACAGCGGCTCCTGCTGATGCTGTTGCGCTGGTCTTGAGAGCTCCCTTGGTTACACTGATAAATCTACCTCTGGCGTCACGCGCATATGTTCTGGCAGACTTGCTAGCACTCTGTACAGCTTGCTCACCTTTGGAAGCAATTGATTCCGCAGCTTTACCTATACCGCCACTCTTTTCTATAGCAGCGACAGCTTTTTCTATTCCTTGGGCTGCTTTTCCAATTTCTTCAGGATTGATGGGCATGTTAACTCTTCTTTATCTCTTTTGCAATTAAATCCATATAGATATCTCTTTCAAAAGGTAACCAATTCATAATGGTCTGATCATCTATTTTTTGGTGGAATCTTAGTAGGTTAGTCGTGGAATACCAATTTGATATGTTATTGTATCCCATCAGAATGCGAAAAAATCTCGGATACCACGGAGCCTCTGCGTGGTGCCATTTTTCAAGGTAACATCAAGATAAACATAAGGTATGTTATCAATCCATGTTTCTATCTTGTTCATTTGTGCCACAGACAATCTATTTAAGAATGTTTGAATCTCTTCTTCAGTATATTCCTTAGGATCAAATACTTGTTCACCCTGAAATATTTGTTCTATGATAACCTTGGTTAAAGAACCATCTTTAGATTCAGAGAATTGCTCTAAATCATTGTAAGTTGGATATTTCAAAACAACACCAATCTTATCCTCTTCTGATAACATAATACGATTGTCTGTTGAAGCTGGATATTCAATCTTTACGTTGTTTAGATCAACTTGAATTGTTTCATCATCTATGGTTACTTCCAAAATATTAGAAACAGATATAGCACGCAATTGAATAAACAACCATTCTAAGTCAAAAGACACCAACTTATCTACATCCAACGTGTCAGCGCAACAATTGTTTAACACTTGTTTGGTTGCAAGGATAGGTGAATCATTCTTTGAAGAAGCAGCCATCAACATGATCTTTTCTTCTTCAACCGTGAAAGGTCTGAATCTTAATTTCTTTTTCAATGATGGGACTGTAATTTCAGCCAAAGGATGTTTTATTTGCGGTAGAGACATATCAAAAACCTATATTCAAAGAAGATGTCGAATTATTTATGATACTATTCAGAGACATTACATCACTCTGAACAATACCACCCACCAATTGAACTTTTTGAGCGATGTTGGTTAGAGGCGACAGAATATTCTGTAGTGAAGATGATAATGAAGAAGTGATTCCATTCAAACCAACAAATCCTGATGTAACAGAGAATATGTCTCCAGAATCAAGAGGGGAATACATATTGTTGTAGTACATGCCATTAGGAATGATTGACCCACTATCCCAGTCTACCTGATTCTTGACTATGAAGAAAGTTCTGTAATTGAATGGTGCAAGGAACTGTGAGATTTGCGAGCGACCAGCCCAGTTAACATTAATTTGACCCATGCCGATGGGGAAAGCATCAATGAATCTACAGCGAATTAATTCCTGCTCATTGCCAGATTCACTCATGTAGAATAGATCTATATCTGTTAGATAATTGTCTGGATATTGAACCAATCCGAATGGCGTTCCATTTACTTGTCCTTGAGGATCACCATATGCCACAATGTTCCTAGTCCATTGATCAAAGAAATCAATTGCGTTGCCTTGTCCATCAGAATAAATGGTTAATGCAATATCAGGATGTGAGACGCCAACAGGATATTTCCTGGTGGGTCCATAACCCCATTTAGCAATATCAGGAGCAAGAATGCTTATTCCTGGTAACTGGGCTCCAGAACATAGATAACTCAAGAAGGATGTATTTTGTCCCGCCCAAAATCTTGGAGGATAGATAGACATATAAAAGTAGGAGTTGCGACTGAACCCCATTCTGTTCTGACTTTTGAAATCTTCAATATTGAACATTCTTCTATATCCTGTGATGCAATCCAGCAACTTGGTTAGATTGACTCCATACAAACTGTTGTGATTGTTTCTTAAATCTTGCAACCGGCAAGAACAGAGCTATTTCCCAATTCTTTCTTTCAATGGGGATGAAATTGGATCGCAATTGTTTAGTGAGATAACGTTTGACACAAGGTTTGTAAAGTCCTGTCTGTGAAACACCTTTCAGAAGTTTGTAAGTCAGGAACATTCTGTTCCCGCTCGTGGTCTGAAAACTCTCCAATAGGCCATCTAACAATTTCAAACGTTTGATGGGTTCAAGATAATGCAGATTCAGACCTAGAAATCCTGCTGATGATCCTGTGTAGAATTCAATCGGTATCACCAGCGGGAAGGTGTCATAATAGGGAAGTGTTTGGTGATATTTTGGATAGTAGTGAAATAGATACAATCTGCCAGCATCATTCTGATTCACTGACTGCGCATAATTTTTGTAATTGCCATGTAGCTGTTGATCAGAAATTCTTCCTGGGCGATTGGAAACAGTGTCAGCCAACCATTGAATAGCTTGTTTGTTCTTTTCTGCTAGATTGACATTCGTTGCAGAGGCTTCACGCCATATTTTATCGAAAACAGACTCTGTAAAACGAATGCCTGGCATGTTACTTCCCTAGGATCTCTTTTTCTGTAAGAACTATGAATTGCCAATTTCTTTGTTTGCAATATGCTTTGGCCGCATCCCATTTTGCATCATTTCTAGCATACTCAACAGCTTCATTGATATATCTCTTTGTCAATCTTGATTTCCTTATAGGTGGTTTCAGCTGTGAGCTTGGTTTAATCTCAACCATGACTGATTTTACCGACCCATCTGTATCTTTCTTTTTTATGAAAAAATCTGGAAAATAACGATGTAATTTGTTCCCTCTAGATGGATCACGATAAGGAACTATAATTTCTTCACTCGACCATCCTACAATACCTTCATGTAAATCGCAATATCGCATGAAAGCCAGTTCTAATGATGATCTGTAGAATATCTTGGTTGGGTTGCCTAGATATTTGTTCGTGTTGATTGGGCTGTAACGTCCTTGGAGATATTGGGGCATCTGAGAAATTAAGCTAAATATTCGCTAGAACTCTATTTAGTCAGGCATTCTAATGTCGTCTGTTCCGCCATTCACATCTCTTCCGTATGATGTGCCTAACATAAGCACGTCACAACCAATATCATTATCACCTGTAGAAAATGCAATGGCAGAGACCCAGAATGGAGTTAGTCCTTCTTCCAAGATGTTGCGTTTTCCTTCAGAATCAATTCAATTTGGCACTCTGTTTCGCTTCGTGAAATACGATTATCAGAGTCAGAAAACAAACACCAAATTCATTAGCAGCATGAATGGCGCATCAATTTCACTTCCATTACCTATTCAATTACAGATGCAATTGGGATTGAATTATGCAGGTGTAGATACTGGTATTCTAGGATTCGCGGCGAAGGCTGGCGCACAATTTGCGGAGGATTGGAAGAAAGCAGCTGATAATAAAGGAGCTCTTGGTGGTGCCATAGAGAATTTCGGCGAAGCATTGAATGACGCAGGAAACATAGCTCAATATGCTTTGAGAAAAGCAGCAGCCAGCAAACTGCTAGGTGGCGCATCTGGAGAAGCCGCTATTGACCAGATGTTAGGAAATGTAATCAATCCTTTCAATGTTGCAACTTTCAGGAATGTGCAATCTCGATCCTATCAACTATCTTTCTATATGGTTGCGACAAGTCAAGCTGAATCTGATGCCATCAAGAAGATCTGTGATGCCTTTATGTATCATTCTCTTCCCTACAAAAATCAAGGGTCGCAACAAGTGCAAGGACAGACTTTCTTTTTGAATATGCCTGATGAAGTTGAAATTTCCTACTATGGAACACAGTATCTCTATCAGTTCGCTAGAGCTGCGATCACATCTGTATCTATGGATTATGCTCCATTCGGACAAGCTTCATTCTTCGGCACCAGCAAAGCTCCAACAGCCGTGACCCTGAATCTGGGAATTCAAGAAATTCAACAACTTACACGCGAAGCTTTTGATGACTCTGGATATAAAGACAGTGCGCCAGCTGTTGATGAGTCTAAGTCTGGTACGGATAGCATATTTCAACCATCAACTCTTGGGGAATAAAAGATGACAGATTTCTTCGAGAACTTTCCATTGGTGGTTGATAAGTACACGAACAGAAAATTAAGAAATATTACATTATCTGTTAAGATCCCTGACAATATCATTCAGAACAATACATTGTTGTATCCATACACTGTAAAAGAAGGTGAGACGCCTACAGTCGTAGCTTTCAATTATTACAATGATATCTCCTATGTTTGGTTAATCGCTGTTGCAAATGATATAACTGACTTCACCAGTCAATGGGTCAAATCTCAAGCTGACTTTGATGCATACATTGCAGACAAATATGGTTCGCAAGCAAATGCTCAGTCTACCATTCTATATTATCAGCATAAAACTGATTCAACTTATCCTATTGTGACCCCAACGAGTTATAGCCATTTCTCTGGTCAGAAACAAACTTTATTCAATTCCGTGTCAGCTTATCAAGATGAATGGAATACAAATGAGAGCATGAGAAACATACAGTTGATTGACAAGAACATAGCACCCAACCTGCTCTTTGAGCTTGAATCGCTTCTTCAACAATGACCACGCCTGTTCTCTACTACCATAACAAGAACAAGGTTGATGAGTTCGCCTATGGTCTACAATTGATCAAGAATGGCAGTGACAGAGTTATAGATATTGGTAGCATGGCAACAGCAATAGATGTGTATGAGAGTTTGAATAATATGTCGATAAGCATGGTTGTTGAAATTGTTGATGCAGCTAATGCTTTCGTCAATTATGGAATCCAACCAGGAGACCAATTACATCTTTTGTTGTTTAACAGACAGAAGGACTCCAAGAAAGTAGATATCACTTTGAATATATTGACTATTCATAACAGCAATCGAATCAATAACTCCAAAGCAAGAACTTACAGCATTTCAGCTGTTGATAAGAGCGCACTGGTAAACAAGAAAGCAACAGTAGCAAAGTCCTACAATGACAAGACCAGCAACATCATTAAGGATATAGCCACCAATCTATTAGAAATCAATTCTGCAAACTTGACAATAGAACAAACAACAGAGACTTTGAAGTACATCAGCACAATGCATGCTCCCTATGATTGTATCAAGTCTGTATGTCCGCATGCTGTATCATCAAAGAATGGTGCAGGCCAACAATTCTATTTCTATCAAGATGTGGATGGATTCTATTTCAAGAGTCTGAAAGGGATCGTATCAGATGCCCAGCAGTCCAATAATGTCTGGAACTACAATCTAAGCATAGATATGAATCAGAATGGCGATCAAACTGATTTCTATCGTATCATAGATTATGTGCATCATGGAATATCTAGCCAGAAAAGCAGAATGTCAGGTGTCTTCGAGAATGAATTGATTCAGTTCAATCATATGAATCGAAGCATTAAATCTAAGACATTCAACTATCAAGATAACTACCAATCTGTGCAGTTATTGGGTAAAAAACCTGTTGTTGATTTGAGTCATAATTACAATGATTGGGTAACAGAGTCTAACAACAATATAATGGGAGTGAGAAGCTTTGTTGCGGTGAAAGGTGATCCAAGTGCTTATGGAGTTGTAAACACCTTCGCAGATAATTTCCACAAGGCTATGGCACAACATGGATTGTTTAAGCAGATCAACTATCATTTGCATTTGAATGGCAACGCGCAAATGCGTGCAGGTCATCTGATCAAGATTTCAACGAATGAAATATCAGGCGTGACGCAACCAAGACCAGATGCTTTGATGAGTGGTCAATATCTAATCATTAATCTGCATCATGCGGTTAGAGTAGGTGAGATCTATAAAACATTTTGCGATGTTGCATCAGATGGTCCTTCCAAAGATATCTACACGGAGGTCGGTTCGCAGATAATATGAATATTCAAGAAGCATTTCTCTATAATTGGTATGATTCTAAATTAGATATGAATTATGTAGGATATCATAAAGGATCTATAGATGATGGATATATTTGTGACGGATGTTACAGGAAGGACATGGGCAGAGATGTGCGCGTAAATCATATGTTTGAAGAATATTCAAAGAGGTCAGAAGATTTTAGTAGAGATATTTTGGTGTATGGAACAACCAAACAATGTAGATATTGGGAAGAGCAAATTTTAACATTCTTCGATGCAGCTAGAAATCCCAGATGGTATAACAAACACAATGGTGGCACAAAGTTTATATGTCCGAAGGGTAGAGTGGTATCTAAGTCTACCAGAAAGAAATTGTCGGTTTATAATAAGGGAAGGACACCTTGGAATAAAGGAAAACATTTTGATGATTCAACGAGAGCAAAAATGTCTGATTCTCATATAGGGAAACCGTCTTGGAATAAAGGGATACCGCATTCGGAGAAGCATAAAGAAAATCTGAAGAAAGCCAGACAAGGGAGAATATTTTCAGAAGAAACCAAAAACAAGATGAGAATTTCTCAACAAATTAGAAGAGCAAGAGAGACAATAGCATGAGCGCAGCACATCCTTTCTATCAAATGTCATGGTTCATTGGCGTCGTTGAAGATATCAATGATCCAGAAGGTGTGAATCGCGTGCGTGTTCGATGCCTCCAGTATCATACAGAGGACAGAGCATCTCTTCCAACAGAACAACTTCCTTGGGCCACTTTTGGAAATGGATCAGCTTCAATGTCTGCTCCAATGGTCTTGCCAGGTGACTGGGTTTTTGGCATTTTTTTAGATGGTAAACAAGCGCAGCAACCCATCATCATTATCAAACTGGATGGTATCCCAGGACCACAAGACAAATCTAGGGGATTTTCTGACCCATCAGGCATCTATCCCAAGGTAGTGAACAAGCCTACCACTTCGCCATTGGCTCGGGCAGATCTATCAACGAATAACCCCATTTCGTACTCACGTGGCAGCATTACTTCTGATGTGCCGACTGCTTCTGGTGGTAATTGGTCTGAACCCAAGAGCGAGTACAATGCCAAATATCCTCACAATCATGTGATTCATACAGATGGTGGTAATGTAATAGAACTAGATGACACTGATGGTGTTGAACGCATTCAGATATTTCATGCATCCGGAACATTCACGGAAGTGCATCCAAATGGTAGCATTGTACATCGTTCTGTAGGAGATAAGTTTGAAGTGGTGGCAAATGGGCAGAATGTCATAGTGGGTGGAGATTGTAACATCACGTCTTCAGGCAACATGAATTTGCTCGCTGGAAAAACTTTAACATTAGGCGGAAAAGACATTGTGATCAGTGCTTCTGAATCCCTGAAAATTACTTCTCAGGGAGAAATGGATATTAAGGGTGGTGCGCAATTGAATGTGCAGGGTGAAGGCGTGAGTGTGAGTGGTGGACCTCTCTTTGCTGTGGATGCAGATGCGATTGAAATTGAATCAGGTGAAAGTCAACCTGCATCAGCAGCAGCTGAACCTCCTGACGTGCCTGCTGTTAAGATACCAAGATTTGTACAATAAATAACACGATGAATACCATTTACTCTGATTTCTCAACAGCTTTCCTTCAGAATCCTCTTTCAAGAGATTTGGGTATGGTTGTGAATGAGAATGCGGTTAGAGCATCTCTAAAGAATTTGATTCTAACCAACCGTTATGAAAGATTGCTTGATCCTTATATTGGTACAGACTTGCAAGCTCTTTTGTTTGAAACTCCAGATAGTGGTGTGACCAAGTTGATTCAAGAATATATCAAGACCACTATTCAGAACTATGAACCAAGAGTTAATTTAATTGATGTGAAATGTGTTGCTTATCCACAACAGACTGGGTATTCTGCAACTATCATCTACTCCGTCGGACAATTTCCTGCTGTACAAACTTTATCTATCCCTTTGTTGAGAGTTCGTTGAGATGGCAAATACAACACCAGGTTATCTAACGAGTTCAGAATTAGACTTTCAGACACTTAAACAGTCCTTGAAACTCTTCATGAGTCAACAAGACTTGTTTAAAGATTGGAATTATGAAGGTTCAAACATTTCTGTATTGTTAGACCTGTTAACATACAACACCACACTGAAAGCATTTTATCTTAACTTTGCTGCTAGTGAGATGTTTCTTGATTCAGCGCAGTTGAGGGAGTCTATTGTTTCTCACGCAAAAGAACTAAACTATTCCCCTCGCTCTAGAACCTCTGCATTTGTTAATCTTGAGGTTCAATTGGGAGGCAATGATATACCAGGAGTGGTTGTTTTACCAACAGGATTTGCTGTTTCAGCGACTGGTTCTAATGGTTCCTCATTAACATTTATCACGGATACTCCAACTGTATTAACTTCTGAGAATAATTGGACTGCCAATGTCAACTTCTATGAAGGCAGACTGATTACAGAAACTTTCGTTTCCAACACCATGGCTGGTAATTCAAGTCTGTTCGGGTTGGAGTCTGCAAATGTTGACACCACTTCCATCTATGTGAGTGTGCAGAATTCAGTTTCTGACCTAACAACCGCGACTTGGAATTATTCTTCAGGATTCTCTGGTGTAACATCTAACAGTCAAGTTTGGTTCTTGCAAGGATATAGAGACAATTATTATCAGATAGTGTTTGGAAATGGTAGGATTGGAGCTGCTTTATCTCCTGGCAATATAGTCACTGTTAATTACAGGGAAACATCTGGGACAGGTGGCAATGGTGTTGGGAACTTCAGCCCCATGTCCAATACAGGATTGGTTGGTGTCACTATCAACATATCTGCCGCCAATACAATCGCTGCTGGAGGATCTGAACGAGAAACAAGTGAAAGCGTCCAGTTCTCAGCTCCTAGATACTACCAGACCCAGGGAAAAGCTATTACTCCAGATGATTATAAGGAATTAATCCAAGATAATTTCCCGCAATTTCAATCAGTTGCAGCTTATGGTGGTGAGGATGCTACACCTCAAAAACAATATGGAATCGTGTTGGTAAGTGGAAAACTCGCAGGATTAGATTTCATTCCCTCAAATCTTGCGGATGAAGTGATTGGATTCTTGCAACCTATTATGTCTTTGGGTTTAACAGCAAAAGTCATACAACCAGATATCTACAATATCAATCTTGAATGCACTGTTGCTTACAATCCATTGAAGACTTCTTCATCCCCACAAGAGTTGACAGCAGAAATCGTTGACACGATCCTAACATATGATCAGACGAGTCTAGAGAAGTTCGGTGCAAGTTTCTGGGAAACACCATTGTCAAATAGCATTACTGCTATCGACGCTTCAATAATCAGTATGCAATTCACAACATCTTTAATTAAGAATTACATACCTCCTGTTGGAGTGGTTACAGGTTATTCCTTCAATTATCAGAATCCTCTGTACTACCCATTTTCATCTCCAACTCTTTATCCTTCTAGTTTCAGCCCAGTGTTTTCTAGTTCTGTGTTCTATTACACTTCAAACACACAAGCTTTGATTCAGGATAATGGTTTGGGTGTATTAAATGTTGTAATGGCCAGCAATACAGAAATTGTTTTGACTCCATCTGTTGGTTCTGTGGATTATGCTACAGGGCAAGTTTCTATCGTTCCATTTATTATTCAAGCGATGCCTTCCTCATCTAATGTTTTATCTTTCACAGCTCAACTTCACTCTTCAGACATTATAGCTGGGAGCAGTCAGATTCTTTCTATTACACCACAAAATGTAACCGTCAACGTGGTGCCATATGTCAACGCCTGATATATTTTCACTAGAAACAAATCAAGCTCCATATATTCCTCAACAATTACCTTCTATCTATAGACAGAATGGTCCTTTGTTCATTGCCTTCCTTCAGGCCTATTACACATGGCTTGGATTAGAAGGTAACATTGACGCAAAGTCTCAAGCATTAATGCTTAACAGAGACATTGACACCACTCTGCCTCAATATCTGTCTCACTTTGAAACCAAATATCTACAGGGTATACCTCTTGCCAATTTCTCTGATGCTGATGTAAGATCACTGGTTAAGAACATCAAACAAATCATCGGGATGAAAGGTTCAACCCAAGGCATAAAATATTTGTTTAATGCTCTTTATGGCGAAGATGTTGATGTGTATAGACCAGGCAATGATCTTTTCAAAACATCAGATGGTATTTGGAATGAAGAGAATTACATAGAAGTGTCTTACAGTCCTGTATTGGTGAAAACTGAAGGAAGCATAGTAACTGGAGCACAATCTGGTGCAACTGCTTATGTGTATCGGTTTGAAAGAAGGATGCTCTCAAAGAGCAAGAGTTCTTATCTTCTATATGTTAGCAATATATCAGGAACATTCATTCCCAATGAAGCTATCAAATTTAGCAGTATGCTGATGGATTCATTGAATACACCTTACATAGTAGGATCTCTAGGTGGAGTGTTAGTCTATCAAGGTGGTCTAGATTTTGATATTGGTGATAATCTAAACGTCTTCCTTGCTACAACAGAAACCAATCCAGCAATTAATGCTGTGGGTGTTGTGTCAGCAGTTGAGCCTAAGAATGGTGTTGTGAATTTTCAGATCGTTGATGGTGGCGTTGGATATGTTAATACCACCACTGATTCAATTGGTTTCACAGATCAGAGCATAACTATCACACAGTCTAATACAGATCCTGGTTCAGGAGCGACATTTCAAATTGGTTCATTGTCTAATACTTTCAATGTAACATGCAGTAATGATTTCATTTATCCTTACACCAACACTGTCTTGCATGCAACATCATATGGCTTT